>Ga0214542_1002226_pt1:37500-40209 | contig 40209 bp, 12 predicted proteins | sample CNSS1metaG_FD_160096 | JGI IMG/M metagenome (GOLD analysis project Ga0214542, IMG submission 160096) | Root nodule microbial communities from cowpea collected in UCLA plant growth center, Los Angeles, California, USA - CNSS1 | ecosystem: Host-associated > Plants > Roots > Nodule... | reverse complement strand
GAAATTATAAATATATTTTTTATATATATATATATATATATATATATATATATATATATATATATATATTAGCATCTAAGACAAGTAATGGCAACATGACATATGATATGGCTGATACATGTCACAGTTCATGTTTAGCTTCACATTTATTTCTGCAGCTATGAGCTAAAAATAACGTATATCCAAATTCAAAACTTATAGTACATACAAATACAAACTCATCTCGATGCTTCCTCAGCTACATCATTTTATGGATATAATTACATAACAATAAAAATTTACAGTTGGTGGCCAACTTCTGATACGTCTATTTTACCTACTGCTGACGTTTTATATACATAATATAGCTAAATTATGTATATGTGTCTGTCCTATAATCATGTAATTATATACTAGCCATATATTATATATGTGTATTATTCAAGTATATTTCTTTGGAAAACGAGAAAAAGAAAGAAAGAAAAAAGGTTAATATCAAACAACCAAACTAGGGATTCTATATATGTATATATATACATGAATCCTATTATACCAGAGAAACAGTTTCTGCAATGAATTCTGCTTAATTAATAGATTCTAACTGTAATTAATGTTCTGAAAGCATGGGTTTGTTAACGATTAAGAGAGGAAGAAGAAGAGAAAATAGATATATACCTGGGTTGGAGATTGCGAGATGCATGTGTATAAGAGATGGAAAGAAGTGCAAAATAAGATATTGACGCGGCTCAATCAAAGTACATGGCTTGTGTTTCTTAGAAGCCATGTATTCAAATTGAGGCACGCCAATACCTTGATTTGTGTTGTGCTTGGTTTACAGCACCTCCATCCATCGACGCGTGACCCAATTATTCTGGAACCCTTCATCTCGATCTTCAGAGTGCAGAGTTTGGAGCTCGTAACTTGTTTCTCCTTCAAAGTTATTACATCGATCTCTTGTATCGTGGAAGTGAATAGAGACACATAATTTGCGGGCAGTGGGAAAGCAAGTAAAGTGGAAAACAACATCAACAACAACATATGAAAACCAAACAGCATAGGTAGTGGTAATTATGTATGGAACTGCACTGTTTCTTGGTTTGACTAAAGACCACTTTTCCATCTTCCACCATTGCAAATACCAATTAACTATTTTTCCTCCTCCTCAATTTCAAAATATTATTATATATTATATTATATTATATAATTAAAAAAATAGTCCCCAAGGGTTTCCTTCATGTGTATAGTGTACACTACCTAACCTCTAGTGGCTTCGTGTCCACGTACTCGTTTATCAAAATTTCCAAACTACCTTGCAAGTCGCAACAAAATATTGCCTCGAATCTATTCACACCACCAGGGCCTTTCTGGAATTTCCATCACTTTTCAAAACTATACCTCATCTATATTAAACAAACATAATTTCATAATACTACAAATTTTTAAAAAATAATAACATATTTTACAAATTTTGAACATCATAAATATATAAATATATAATTTCTCTATTTATTGAGTCGTTAAGAATCACACCAACCACTCTGGACCACTGACGGCAGGACAACGCTAATATAAAACATAAAACGCGGTCGTGTTATGAAAATAATATTTGTATCATACCTTGTTTTTTTTTTTAAAAAAAAAATTACTTATAACTTTGTGTAATGCAACCACACGCAGTCATTATCTTGTGATATATTTTATTGAAGTGAAGAACATGTTTTTTTTTTTAATTTTATTTCAAACTCTGGAGAACTTACAAAACAAGTAAAGCATTTATTATTTTTACCAAGAAAATTAAAAAAAAATAATAATATGAATTTATTGTTTTCATAGTATATACATGCCTACTTGTTCGTTGGCTGGGTCCAATACTATTAATTAATTTGAATGCCCTATTCCCAATTAATTCAAGATCCAAGCATTACATGTCTCCCAATGTGAGAAACCTCTTTACATCTATTAGATCATTCCATTTTTAAACGAATGGTTCAGATTTATTTTATTTAATATTTTTTATTCTCAAAACTAAATTGGTCTTTTAAGAACGTTTTGAAACATATATATTATCCTCAAGATCAGATGTGTACATATCGAATCAGACAATAAACTCAACAAATTTTATTAAAATACAATTTAATACTATATTAAGAAGTGTTGGAAATTTAAGTCATATTAATTAATCTCTTATTCGTATCTTTATATTTCTCTTTCATTACGCCGATATAAACAGAATATATATTATGTATATTAAATTGAAAAGAATTGTGTCATTATGAGATTGTGGTTGAAATTGTGGAGAAGCGCAATTTGCTGAGAAATGTTTTAAAGAGAGTCACAAATATTTGGGGTGGCACCTACCCACTCAACTCTGCTAATTATCCATTACGTATTAAGTTGTTCTTCTTTGTTTTGATGTGTGAATCTTTCTCCGCAGAGGTCAAAATCTATCTCTTTTATTTTTCTTTCACAAACCTCAACTTTCTTCCTAACATTAATTACTCATCATGCCAAATGGTTTCGTCCCAGTTAAGGATTCTAATTCTCTTAATCACTAATATCAATGGAGTTTACTGTTTCTTTACCTTCATTTTGTATTACCCTTCAACCTATCACCGGAAAGATATAACATTAATGAAATTTGAATCTAACTACATAAGGTATTGACATCAGTCTCAATCCAACACCTTAAAACGGTAAATTTATGGATCTTGATCTTTATATAACGTTCAA
>Ga0214542_1002226_pt1:0-32500 | contig 40209 bp, 12 predicted proteins | sample CNSS1metaG_FD_160096 | JGI IMG/M metagenome (GOLD analysis project Ga0214542, IMG submission 160096) | Root nodule microbial communities from cowpea collected in UCLA plant growth center, Los Angeles, California, USA - CNSS1 | ecosystem: Host-associated > Plants > Roots > Nodule | place... | reverse complement strand
AAATTTTCATTTTATTCATTTCTTAAAATTTCTTAATCCAAACAACACTACAATATTTTTTTCATCGTCTCAAATTCATTCATTTATTCACTCATACCTAAATCCTCTGTCAAATCCAAAGATATATCAAATTTTACACAAATTTTCATTTTATTCATTTTTTAAAATTTCTTAATCCAAACAACATTACAATATTTTTTTCATCATCTCAAATTCATTCATTCACTCTTTTCCAAATCTCCGTCCAATCCAAAGACACCGATCATTTATTTGATTGATGAATAGGTCGATGCTTTTGTTGGTCCGTTGGTCTTTCGTTTTTCAATGGTCTCTTTCTTCACTCCTGTCGTACTACAGGTGTTTAGTTTTCATTTGCTAATTTTGGGCCAGGCCCAATTTTATCTAGCAAAACAAAAATTAGTTAATTTTAAATATCTTATTTTTAATGTAAAATAATCTGCTCCCAAATAATTTAAATTGTTATAAGTATAATAAAAATATAAATAAATGAGTTGAATACTACACCTAACCACTCAAAAAAAGTGGGTCAGTACGACGTAAAAAATGGGATTGAATTTGATTACGAATAAAAAATTATTATTATTTTAGTACTATTTTGAACACGAGCATGGTTTTCTAAGAAAAGATTCTTATGACATTGATGTAAATCTAACTCTACCTTTATTTAATTTTACTTATATTATAGTTGAGAAGATATTTCCACAGAATGTTTATATTTTTATTTTGATTTAAACAATCAATTTAGTTTTAAAATTGCATTTTGTTATTACATTGTTTCTATAATTAAGAAATATGTAAAAATATTTTAGAATTCATTTAAGTTTCTAATTTTTTTATTATTAATGCGAAGATTCAATTATAATTATGCATGTTTAAATATTAACTTGAAAAAGGATTTCAAAGATTGAAATATTTAAAAATTTTAATCAGAAATTTCATAGTTTGAAAAACTTGCACCAGATTTTATGAATTAGAATATTGTTGAGTCTCTGAGGAACCTCAGGTTCATTGTTTGGTTCAAGCCATTCCTTCTGGTAATTCTTGCACATCACATTTTTGTGATGGTTTTGGGTGTGAGGAAGCACACTTCAACTGTTGATAACCGTTGACCTCCATGGCTGTTACAAATACAACATCTCTTGTGGTTGCTGGGCTCCCAGGTTCTCAACTTGGGTGTCACAATTTGAGGAACAGACAGCATTCTCTTACACTGAGTTGGGAAAAACATCTGAAGTGTGCACACAAATGGGGTGGGATGTGTGTTGGTCGAACCACGAGGATTTGGGGGGTTGAGAATCCATGGAAGCCGATGAAGGTAGTGATGCAGGTCGTTGATCACCATCCAATGGACGGTGATGTTTCTCGTGGAGTGCATAAAGATTTGGTCGCCCTTCCAAGTGGGTGTTGGCTTTTCTGCACTGTACTTTCTTCAAGATGATTGATTGTAGTAGTAGTATTTAAGGAACCTTATTAAATGTTTTGTGAGCATTGAATATCCATGTTGGATTTAATATATTCCGTCGTTGCTTGCTTTTTGCCTACTTTTGGGGGTTTGATTTCGAATGATTAATTGGGTTTGCACACTTTTTGTGACAGCTTGCAAGACCATGGTTGGGCACATGCTAGTTTTTGAACTTGAAGTAATTGTGGCTTACACCATTTTGTTTTCGGTCATTGCTAGGGGAGTGCTAGGCCAGAGTGAGAAAATATAAGCACTAAGAGTATATTCACATTTGTTTTGATTTGGGGGTTTAGCTTTTATGCAAGTGAACTTCTGATTTCAAATAGGAACATTGTTAACATTGCTTAACTGAAGAGTGGATAAAGGGGAGAAATCCCCTTTGTTGCTTTTAGAATTTGTTGTCATAGCCAGAGTAAGCTGATGAAATGCAGGGAAAATTATGTGGTTATGGGGTGAAGGGGCAGGCTGCTGTTGGTAAAATGTCATGAAAAAATTGGAATTTTGGATATTAGTTTGCCCCTGGAGAATTAGATAATTATGCTGGAACTATCTGTTTTGCTTTCAAACTAGAAGAAGGAACTTTTATGATGGGATAATGTTATTAACTTATAATCAAATATAAATTAAGAATCCCATTTGTTTATGAAAATTAGTTTTTGACTCGGCCATTCTGATGTTAGTTTTCTGGTCTTTCATTAAACTACTATTATAATTCTCATTATTTTCATGTTTTTTTTTCTAGTGCGGGGGAATATTCTTTAGAATTTAACATGCATCCTGAAAAAAATGTTATCAACTCATGTGAAGAGCTATAGTTTCATTATTAGACTAGTTGTTATCATTTTGAAAGCTGTGGATCCTATTTTCATTACTTTCCAATCTTATTTCATTATCATTTGACTTTATACATTCCCAGTTTGCATTTTGTTCATAGTTTTACCGGAAGATTTCAGATTTTGAAACTTCTGTTCTTGTCACTGACTGTAGAGCCATTAACCATATCGGATATTGTGGCTGCTTCTGATGCTGATGCTAAAGTACGAATATCGTATAAGGTATGAATGTATGATCATGATGTATGCAATGGTTGCAAATTTGTGATCTGTTATCCATGTCTCATTTGTTTGGATTACTGAATTAGGGGATGCCAGGATCATACAGTGAGGATGCTGCACTCAAAGCTTACCCCAACTGCGAAACGGTTTCATGCAATGACTTTGAAGAAGCTTTTAAGGTTTGATTTGACATAATCTGTAATATTCTTGATGCTAATATTTGGATAAAAAAGTCTTAATCCTTATATTTTCAGATTTATCACAATTGATTTTCATTTTCTGTTTCTACATTATATGTGTTTCCACTTTTAACTTTACGCAAAGGTAAGAGTAATGGTTTCAATGTCTTTGTAACGACCTTCTCATATGTGTTTATCCTTGCTCATTTTCCTATTTAAAAATAATGTCTGACAGGCTGTTGAGTTATGGTTGGCTGACAAGGTTATTCTTCCAATAGAAAATACATCTGGGGGGAGCCTTCATCGGAACTATGATTTACTTCTGCGCCATAGGCTTCACATTGTTGGTGAGGTGCAGATGAGTACTAATCTCTCCCTTCTAGCTCTGCCTGGTGTCAGAACAGAGTACCTAAAACGGGTTCTAAGTCATTCTCAGGTGAGGTTGCATGTTGCTGGCCCTTTTTCAGATGTGGTAGTATAGACTTGCTACACTATAATGGAAAACCTACTGTTGTTGCATCTAATCCTATGCAACTTAAGAAATATAGATTGCTTAAGATTTATATAGCATTGGTCCACCCATGAATGAAACTGGGATTTAATCAATTAATTTTCTAAGTAATACTGAATTTTAATGTTTTAAACTGGTTGAAATGATCTCTCAAAAGCTGTGTATTAGTTGTTTTACCTGTTAGTTAAACAAGGGTCATGTAAGAAGTATTCTGCATTGAGTAGTTTGTTTGATATTGATTAATTTGGAGGAAGTAGACAGTAGATTATAGATCATTTGGTTTTCAACCCGCATTTGGATTTTGTTTGTTTAAGATAGAAGCCTGAGCACTTTCCGTTAATATAACTGAATCAAATAGTAGTTTTCTATAAATAATATACTGAATGTAGTAGAATAATTCAATTTGTACTAGTCACGTAAGAGCTGTGAAGAAGATTTTTGCTTGCAGGCACTTGAATTGAGTGATGATTTCTTAACTAAATTAGGGGTTGCCAGAGAAAATGTTGACGATACAGCTGGTGCTGCTCAGGTAATATATCTATATATCTTATGTGACTTTAGATTTCTCTAAGTAGAGAATAATTTTTGTTTTCTGTTTTCTGTTTTCTGTTTTCCTTAATATGCCTGTGAGATTAGATAATAGCTTCAAATGGCCTACATGATGCTGGTGCAATTGCAAGCATTCGAGCTGCAGAGATCTATGGACTTAATGTACTTGCAGAACGAATCCAAGTAAAATCTCTAACCAATCATCATTTGCTAGAAATCAACAATTATCTTGTGGCTGATTTACCTTTGATTTGATTTTCAAGTATTCATTTGGGAACTTGGTGTCTCCAATGTTATACTGGTTTGAAGGCAAGAAAGAACCTGAGATTTGCAAATAAGAAGTTTAGCTTTGGTAAAAAGCTTTGAATTTCTCACAAAGTATTAGGGAAACTTTGTGAAATAAGAAAGCACTGACCCTGAAACCAGAAGAGATGAATTGCATATTCTAGAGGAAATATAGTTGTTGACTAAGCAATGTGTACTTCAACTTATACGGGCAATTCGATCTATGGCCTTTTTAGATTGTCTCCATCTCTACGTTTCCTCCAAATAAACCAGACACTTTATTTTCTCTAATTATTTCAATGTGTTGAAGGACAGTTCCCCGAAAAGGTTATGCTGTTGTTAGCTTGAACCCCAAGAACGGTGTTTTATATCTCTAAGAGTAATAGATGCAAGACAAAAATATGTGAAATTTCCATGATGTCAGCTTTGTTCAGTAGAATTCGGAACGTTCTTTCTTTTTGAGGCTATCTAACTATTTGAACCATTTTTTATTCTCTTTCTCAATTGCTTGGCTCCTATCCCAGGAATAATGTGGACGGTGAGATGCTAAAATTCATTGTAGAATATCTGGGAACCAATCCCCTTTCAAATATGCTCTTTACACCCTTGAACAAATTTTACTGCTAAGCTAAATCAATACATTCTTAAGTCAACTTGCAAAGCATTTGCTAAGCGTATTCCTTCCAATATTCAATGACAAGGATATGCTATAGTAATTAGTCAGTACAAAGTGCTGTGTTTATTGATTTACATAAAAGAAGTGCATGAGACATGTTCTTTGTCATTCATTAGTGCACAAACTTCTGCAATAGAGCCTATATATTTTATTCCTCTATATTTCTGCAAATAAGAAATTCTTGTGTTGGTTTGATTGTCTTGTACAGGACGATTATGAAATCATCAGTCGGTATCTTGTGCTTGCAAGGGATCCAATAATCCCAAAAGCTGATAAGCCCTTCAAGGTGAAAGCCCGTTTTGATGTATGACTGTTGTCTTATAATCATGATATAAGATTCTCTACGACCAATTGTTCATTATTTTCAGACAAGTATTGTGTTTACGCTGAATGAAGGTCCTGGAGTACTGTTTAAAGCTTTGGCAGTATTTGCCTTGAGGGACATAAATTTATCCAAGGTTATCTATGTGAAAAAGTTTTCTTCTTGCAAGTCTATCTCCATGCATGATTATTACAGGACACTTAACATTGTGTATATTTGAAAACAGATTGAAAGCCGCCCACAAAGAAATCGACCACTAAGAGTTGTTGATGACTCCAACACGGGAACTGCCAAGTGAGTTTTGCCTTTTCACATTACTGCAATTGGCCATTCTTTTTCATCATATTGCTTCATGCAATATCTGGTTCATCCTAGTTTCTCTTTATGAAGTGTTGAAACGTTGTCTAATTTTCTCTCTTCTCCTAAATTGTTTTCTGTTGTATATGTGCAATTACTTTTCTCCTCTATTCATGTGCTAAATAATTTAGGGTAAAATGAATCTTAGATATCTGAACTACGGTATTTTCTTAGATGCTGATGCAAACATTAGTATAACCTGTGACTTATATTTTTTTTTTATTTAGGTATTTCGATTACCTTTTCTATATTGATTTTGAGGCATCTATGACTGAGCCTCGAGCACAAACTGCTTTAGCACATTTGCAGGTATGTTCTTTGACTTCTTATTTTATGATTTGAATTATGTCTTTTGATTCTTTTCTTTTTTTTATTTCCTCTTTCTTAGAATTTGGGACTACTTTGGCTATATTGCTAATTAATATTGATTTCTAAAACACTTCCTTGCTCCTAGAAATACACATCTAAAATTGTGGTTTGCAAGATTGGACACTGATGACAGTCCAATAACGAGTGTCCTGATAAGCACAATAACAACCATCATTGAGATAAACTCTGATTTCATCTTATAATTTGGGATTAGTTCATTGACATCACTAGTTAGTGTGGGATTTACTATCTTTTTAGACTTTTCCTTTGAAAGAATTAAAGGAAGAATACTTGATAGTCTTGTAGCAGGAGTCCAACAAGCCTGTTCAGAGTCCGGTATTTTAAGGGGTATAACAATTCAGATTTCAGAAGACATTTTACATAAAAGTAAAAAAAGAAATTCTTTAAATTTTAAAATACTTTTGTAAGAGTATAATTGTTAGAAGTCCCATATCAATTATAAGACCAATAGGTACAAACCTTATCTTACAAATTGATTCCGTAAAGTTGAGTTAGGCTTAAAGTTTACTGCTTGTAAATAATAGATTTTAAAGGTTTTTGAAAGACTTTTATGATTAAGATTTTGTAATTTAGATATTGAAGGTCTTATAAAATATGAAATATGTAATTTAGATTTTGTAATCCATATCGTTTTTGTGAAATTTAAAACTGTGTTTCAATACATATCTATGCATTTTCAAATTGTTGTCCATGCGTCTAGAACATATTCAAAAACAATCATGGTTAAAATAAAATGTTCAAAAACCAGTAAGCCAGAGAAAGGCATCACATAGAAGTCAAATTAGAAGGAAAAAACTATATTTTCATTTATTGAACAATCATATGTAATAATAATGTCAATAACAAAAAAAATAACACTGGTGGTAATCATTGCAGAAAACAATGTAGAAAAACTAAGAAAACTTTACTACAGTCACTGAAGATTGAGAAAAGTTTGAATTAGAGTAGAAAAATCTCAAATTTGGGGAAGATTTTTTTGTGAGAGTATATTTTACAGACAAATAAAAAGTCAAACAAAATTCACAAAAATCTATTTAAAAAAATAATCTATTGAAATTTTATGATTTTAAATATTAGATGATTCTTTTTTTAATCTTTTAAAACCTTAATAGAACATTATCCGATTTTGGTGTTTTCTAATTCCTAATAATCTCAATTGAATATAAAAAGAATTAATGTTTAAATATGTCAATTGATTATCAAAAGACTTCCTTTATAAAAGAAAAAAACTTATGAAATCCTAATTGATTATCAAGGAGTGCAAGCATTGGTTTGGACTTCTAATGTGCTTTTAGGGTATTCTTTCTTGAGTTTGATCCTTGACTTGTGGATGCTTGAGTATCTTATCTCACAACTCAATTTGAACCCTTTGATCACCTTAACCATATTGCTTTTGGGGCTCTGGCCTATGTTTTGATCTGCCATGTGGGTCTTAAAGAATTTCCAAAACTTCTTAGTTTTTGTGTTTAGGCAATTGATTCTTGCATTTCCATGTTTTTTTCACTACGAGAAATGTCAAAATTTTTCCCTTTTTCATATCATGTGTATCTAACCACATATCAAAACCATTTTGTCCCTACAGGAATTTGCCACATTTCTTCGGGTACTGGGTTGCTATCCCATAGACACAACCACATTATAGTTATCTGCTTTTCTATTGGTGAGTTTTCATTGAATTCAATCATATCCAAGCCTGAAACTTGGAAGAGGATTTGGAGATAGAGATACTTTCTTGTCACAGTAAAATAAGAGCTCTCAGATGGTAAAAAGTGTAATCTATGATAGCAATTTTTTATCCTCCTTACCTTAGACAGTGCCATTAGTTCATCTACTCAATGAAGAGATCTTCATAAAGAATAAAGAGGTAAATTAGGTTTTGGCCAAATATGTAGTTTTCTCTCTAATGTAATAAGATCATGTTTGGTTCATCTCTTGAATTTCTGCACAAGTTAACATCTTCCACCCACCAAGTTTGTGTTGAGGTTATATTTTCTGCATATATTCAAAATATTCTTGTTGAAAGTGCCTCTAGCCAAATGTGTAGCTTTCGGTCAAACCCAACAGAAGAAACAACAAAAAAAAATGCTGCTGATGCATTGTGGCACTATGAACTCAGTTGTCACCATAACGAATGAGAACATAATTGGTTCAGCATCTGTTCTCAAGTAATGTCATGTCTTCAATTTTTGTTGTAAAATCTTCCATGCCACCAACTTGGCACGTTTACTTGCTATGTTCGATTAATTTTATTTTAAATCCAGAATTTTGCCAAGATCAGAAGAAGGGGTTGTGACTGTGACGGAAAAGTGGAACAAGTACTAAAAAAAATGTTACTTTGTTGTGTGTTCATGTGCACCACCAGATTAGTATAACATATTACCATGTCGTGACATTTCATCGCATAAACTGAATAAAAGAAAACACATTTTACTTCACTTATCATTAAAAAAATGTATATTTTAATATTTGTTAGGAAAAGTTTAACTTTTTTTTCATTGCTTTTTTTTTTTTCTGACATCAACCCACCATTCTTTTCCCACAACAAAATCTGACATCAAAAAACAACCTCAATTTTGTGTCACGTCCTTGTAAAGTGGAGATCTACGTGTTAACTTTTATTTGAACATGTTCTTACCGAAAACAATGACCAATCGATCTCTTTTAAATAACTTTCCAACGGCAAGAAACAGTATGAATAAAAGTAAGTATGAAACCGAATCCAAGTTGAAATTGAAGTAAGTCTCTAAGATTGTTTAATTAGTGTTTTAGTATGTTTTTTTACATTCTTTAAAAAAGTATATGAATGGTAGTTTATAGATATCTTTCCTGAAACCATTAAAATATTTTTTAAGAAAAAAAATCATGACAAAGTCACCCAATTTTAAAATTGACAATATCATTTACAAAAGGTTGTAACTTATCATAACACATGAGAGCCTAAATCATTTTCTCATAATTTTTTACACAAAAATTTATAGAAAAATTCTAACAAAATTGGTATGAGAACTAAATATTTTTAAAAACAATATTTTTTTCTTATTATATTAACAAAGTAACTTTACTTTGTATCAATGAATTATTTGTTGATAATTTAACGGTGAAATATTACTTGTAAGTATTAATATAAATTTATTCAACATTTAGGTTGAAATTGGACCTAAAGTCTAATCCTTATTGTTAAAAACTTTATTGGTTAAAATACTCCGTTGGTCCTCAATTTTGTACCAAAATCTCAATTTGGCCCTCGTATTTTTATTAGTCTCAATTAGGTCCTCAATTTTGTAAATTAGTATAAATTAGGTCCTTTTCGTTAGTGTAGAACTAACACTGTTAAGTAGGTGCCACGTGTCAACTTCTCATTTTTTTTGAATTCTTTTAATATTTTTGAATTTTTTATAAAAAAATATTTATGTCACGTGTCACGTTTGTAGTGTGTCACATGTCAATCTAATATGGTGACACGTGTCAAATTATTGTATAAATCTCAATTTGGTCCTCATATTTGTTAATTTGATTTGATTTCAGTCCCAAATTTTTTTAAAAAATTTCAATTTTAGGCACTCCAAATTTAGACCAAAATTTACTTTTATATAATTTTTAATTTGGTCTAAATTTGGAGCACATGAAATTAAAAATTTTTAAAAAAATTTGGGACTGGAATCAAATCAAATTAAAAAATATGAGAACCAAATTAAGATTCATATAATAATTTGACACGTGTCATCATATTAGATTGACACGTGGCACACTACAAACGTGACATGTGGCATAAATATTTTTAAAAAAAAAATTAAAAAAAAGAGGAGCTGACATGTGGCACTTACTTAACGGTATTAGTTCTACACTAACGGAAATGACCTAATTGATATTAATTTACAAAGTTGAGGACTTAATTGAGACTAATAAAAATACAAGGACCAAATTGAAATTTTTGTACAAAAACGAGGACCAATGGAATATTTTAACCAACCTTATTTTGATATGATACATCTTATGGTACAATGCACGAATTTTTATTGTATTTTATTAACTTGGGGATATTAAGATGTTTTCTCAATTTATTAGCCTTTCGATGTCTTTTTATTTTGCAAATGAATTAAACTAGCATAATTCCCAACAAAATTTATAAGAGAATTTCTGTATCTAAAATGAAAGCAATTATTTGATATTAAAAGTTTCAAAGCTCAAATATTGTGTTAGTGTTGACCTCTTTGTCAAATCTAACTTCAATTTCAAACATGGTTGGCTGAGTGTCGTAATTGATGTCTTCCTTCATTTGAGTGCTTACTACGAAAATTATTTAGTAACTACATTATTCAAATCATTATTTACATGTCATGCAATTAAGTACTATTTTAAAAAGTAAATAATTTAAATATATGCTATAGACAAATTGATTCCTGCCAAATAATTTCTCATTTATTAAATGTGTCACGTTAGCATACCCAAATTTATGACAATTGCAAATTTTAATTTTAATCAAAAAGTACATCATTAGTATAGCTATACGTAAAACATAAGGGTAAGCAAGCACTAACTTTCTTTTCTACCATTCTTTTTCCTTGATAAAATCAAATTACAATTTATAATCTTATAAATTAATATTATACGAGATTTAATTATTAAGTTTAAACTTTGCTTTTTAATATAATATAAGAATCTTATTGGACTTTATAATTCATTATCATATACTAATATCTAATCACACGTTTAAAATATTCAAATTTTTTTAAGAAAATGTGTTAAAAATCTCACATGCACTTAAGATAAAATTAAATTAAAAAATCTCTCTTTATAAACTAGCTTAAAGCCAATTTCCTAATACACATTCCATTAACTTGAGTTTCACAATCATTTGAGAAAAAAAACGGGTAAAGATTAAGACTCACCAAACCAGAAATGGTGATGATTCTCATATAGTTATTTTTTACCTCAGAGGAGGGTGAGTCAGAAGCAGACACATAGTTGTTCATTTATTTGCTTGAGTGGTTTATCACATTTACCCCAACCTCCACCCACATTGTTTTCTGTAAACAAACCTAAAAATTGGTCGCATGCACCTCGTATGAAAAAAAAAATAAATACTAATGTATATGCACTATAGACATGTCTAGATGCATCAACATTTAACATTCATCACTGTCTTCACACCACTCCTCTTATTTATCTATTATTTTGTCCTAAAGTACATAATTTTATAAGGGGGAAAAGAGTAGGTAAAGGAAGAATATTCTGTGGCTTGCTTCACAGAAAATGTCAAGAGTGACATCTTTAATGGCGAATATAGGGAATACCTGTTAGGAATTATAGTTTGTGTTGGAAAGATATTAAGTTTTCAGCTTTTATGTTGGATGTAATCTTGATGGGTTATATATATTTTTTTCATATATGATATGTTATAGTCATCGAGATTATAATTTTAGGTATATTTTTCCTTTTTTGTGTTGTGGTTATACGGTTAATCACTCTGAATCATCGATTTTGATACACTGCTGAATTTATATTTTATTATACGGGTTAGGGTCATTGAGAGATTATAGATTTATGTATATATGACATTGGTCTTACATATATAAGTAATTTGACATTAGTTTTATCTCAAAATCTTAAGGTAATGGTGCTATGGATCTTTATTATTATATAATTTTTAACTTTATCTATTATATTCTATGTGAAACTTTTGATTCAAACTTAAAGTATTGTCAACAAATCTGAGATCTTTTATATTGACAATTCACCTCTCAGAGAAATGGTCTATTTCTCTGGCTTATCTCGAGATGGATTCTCCCAATATTCAATCAACAAAACTAATTTTGGAGCAGATCTTTATTTGCTGAAAAGAATTTGTAAAAATAGTTTTAATTTTATGAAAATTTAGTTTCTAGTATAATATAAATATATAAACATGTTTTTAAAAATAATAAAACCATCAATCGTGTTGTAAAATTGATTCTCCCTTAAAATATTCTCTCCATATTTTATAAATATTCCCACATCTTTATGGAGCCTATACATACGTATGAACACACTTTATGACTTGAACCCTTGGTGTCAACCAAAGATTAAGAAGCATCGTGTTCTTTTTTGCTGACAGAAGAAAAAACTTGATGCATTATCAATTTTTTTTATTACAAATATTAGTATTTTGTTAGTTTGTTTTATTAGAAAATGTATTTTATTACTAGTATGAAGCTCAAACATGTCTCATTAATAACGTTTTCTGTATCCGATATGTATTAGACACCAATATACATATGATATTCGTAATATATATATATATATATATATATATATATATATATATATATATAAAAAATATTCAATTTAAAAGACACTTTTTTGTCTTTATAACTTTAACATGATTCCGATACATTGTTAATAATACAAATTTAATAATTTTTTAAAAAATTCATCAACTTGTAAATTTATCATATAAATTTTTATTATAATTATAAAAAAAAATATTATATGATCGGTGCTTCTCACTTTTCTAGATATTACATGAATATATTATATTTATTTTTTTGTTAGTTAATAATATATTTATTTTTATGTTAGATAATAATGTTACTTAAAAATATGAAACTATAATATATATATATATATATATATATATATATATATATATATATATATTTCGTGTATCATCTCTTATGTTTTTTCGATTTAAATTATCTTTCTGTATCCAAATTTTATAGGTAAAGAAGTTGAACTTATATCTTATTTCGTCATCTCTTCCAAATCTATTAAACCAATTTTATAATTTTCAACTATTAAAAAAAAAATTTTGAATCTGTGACCTCTCTCACAGTAACTCCCAATTTTACGCATCCATTATTCTGATGCAACATGATAATGAAAGATGGTGAGTGAAAATTCAAAAAAAGGAAACATGATGCATGGATGGTGAATGATAGTGATGCTACTCTATACCTTTTGCTTTGTTCTTTTCCTACAGATGCGGCGTGTCTATACCAAACCTTTTTTACTGCATCTTTCTTATGTAGTGTTGTACCATATTTTCATTGTCCAGGTTCAATGAACGTTACTCACTAACACCTTTTCTCCTTTTTATTTTTTATTTTTCATTTTCCGACATTATGATTATTTAAGACCTTAGTCTCTTTACAAGTGAGGGAAACAATGTATTAATAGAGATCCCCATGGGACAAGTGCCAACGACCCATTTATTTCTGTGCTCTTAAACTTGTATGTGGCTTTTCCTTCACCCTCTTCTTCTTTCTCCGTTCAAGTTTATTGGTACGTTTTCTCTCTTCTTGTTCATTGCTTTAAAAACCATGATTCATGTACTTCACTTCATCTTTAAACTTAAAGGAACTCACTTTCCTTTTCGGTTATTGTTATCATTAATTACCCGACACTGCAAGGTAATTAATTTATGTTTTGGATTAGCTGAAATACTGGGTTTTAAGCAGTTTTCTGCTGTCTCTTCATAGTTGGAGATGCAGATCTTTTTTCATCACAACACTTTAGACGTATACTAAAACGTTAAAGTTTCAAACTTTTATTTGTTGGTTCTATTGGGTGTGGTGTGGTTTAGTTAGATAGTGTGTTTTTGATGAAAGAGTTCTTGATTGATCTGTTGTACGCTTGGTGGGTAGGTTCGAAGTTTTGATCCGAAGCCATTACAGACAAGATAACCTAATATCCATTCCATTGCTTTCAGGTAACTTTTATATTCTACTTTTTTTTCTCTATGATTCTGTGAATATTCTTTTTCATATGCTAAATCCATGCAATTGGGTTGTGTTATTTTAAATGAATCTGTGTGTTTATACCAATGAAAAACGTTTTCATTGTCCATTTAAAGAATTACCTTTCATTAATTTATTTGGTATGATCTGCAGCGAATTAAACAAGATAATCTATGTCGGAACAAATGAAATAAACCAAGAGATGGTCCCATATAAAGGGTATTTAATTATCAGATATATGAATAATCAAACGTTTGATGAGATTGGTGGGTTGTAGATTTTGTGTACGGAAACGCTATTGACTAATGTTTGGCAGGTTTGAAGTCTTTAAGACTGATTTATTATCATAAGATTAGCCGATGTAAACTGAGAGAACATGTATTGAATATAACAACAGGTTGAGATGTAGAAACCTTCAACTTCACTAGATGGAAACTGAAATCCCTTCTCTCCAATTACTTGGAGCCAAGTGTATACTAATAATTTTATATGTTATTGGCAGTGACACGCTACCTCCAATTATTGTGGTCTTTATATATAATAATCTAGTATCTCATCACATGTACCTAATAAAATTGTTTATCATGTGGAATGTTTTCAAGGTACTTGTCTGTTAAAGCAGAAAATGTTGCACTGACATAATTTATCAGTGCTTAAAGAAACATGGAGACACCAGTGCTGATATATCTTGGTTTGTCACTTTTGCAGTGTAATGAAGATGTAACTCATTAGGAAACCCAGATGCCATCATGATGGGCTTTGGGCCCAAACTCAGGTACCCTCTTAGAAATTGTTCATGATATGGATAATATTCAGCCATTTAGACAGTGCTACTAAAAGTATAGTTAGTAACTCCTCTTTAATAAAGAAGATGCTAGTATACAAAAATAGCAAGGATTATTAGCAGTGGCACTTCGTACTAGCCACTAATGTGTTCCTGAAAAAAATGTTTCAATGATTGATTTTTGTCCATGTTCTAGACATTTCAATCAATTTAAAGATCCACAAAACACCAAGTATCTTAATGATGAAGACCCCGCCACTCACAAAGCACAAACTAAGCTGCAGTTGAAGAAGATGCATGTTGCTGATGGTCAAAATTATGAATCTGCATATTACGCAGTTATCAACCAGTGCTTCATTTCTTATGCGTGTTGTTGGCTTTGCTTCTTCCAGGTAAATAACTGCTTGGTGTGACATGTATAGCTTAAATATGTGTTTTTGTTCCCTTGAAAATTGTTTTACAGTTATTGTTAACATAAATTAAAACTATAAAACTAGTATGTTATCGTTTTCTGGTGATTCATATGTTGAATAATAAACACTTACTTTTGCTCTATATTCAGGTTGTGGCAGTATGTTATGCTGAACAAGTTGTGAAGTTGATGGTTAGTTTCCTCGTGAATAAGGATGTGAACACCCAGAAAATGGGAGCATCCTTGATACACAAAAGAGTTACTTTCAGAGATATGTTACTTTGACAGCACATGCCTCATTGATGGCTTATACTAAAAAGCTTATCAAAGATGATGGTGATGATCAAAGTGATGCACCCTCTTTGTCAGGGACAAGGATTTCAAACCATCAAAGTTACTTGTTTCAGTGAAGAGAGTTCCCCTTGGCAACTTCAAAATTTGACACTGTTTTCGATCATTTTCTTGTCGGTTAACTGGGTCATAGTTTATGTCTCCTCTTGCATTCCATGAATAATGTAACAGTACTCAAGAGTTTTAGCTCTGCAGATGAATGTAATAAATTGAAAATTATGTGCTTGTAATTGATAGATTATATATTTTAAGATGTTGGGAGAAAGTTTGATTTATGTTGAATTTGTTGCTCGAGTTTTAATGTAATTCGTGTGATTTTTGTCTTCTTCAATTCGTCATCTTTAAAAACGTGGAATGTCTATACATTTCTCTAAATTCTGGTATTTTCTTGACCAATAAAATTTAATTCTAATTTAACTTTACAACATAAACTTTGCATTCAAAATTATTTTATTCTAATACATTCATACATATTCTCAATGCATGACAATTGATACGGTATTGGAAATAAATACATGTTTCTATCATAGAAGATCTCAAAACTAACAAATGACATTTTAATAGAAAGGATGAGAATGAAAATCCAATGAAAGACACTAATCTACACTTTGATTTACATCGGAGGTTATTAGAGTACCGAGTAATCTATTATGAGGGAGACAAATCTGGATTCTATATTATGAATTTTTTGTGTTATTTTGTTTTTCTTCGAAATATAATGATTTTGATATTAGAGGTAATTTAATGTTTAGAAAATTTTAAAAGATCTTATTATGTTTGATTGTCATCTTCAAAATTTAATATAACATTAATTATTATTTTTCTTTATATTATTTTTTTTTCACTAATGTTGTATTAAATTACTTATACATTTATTATTTGAGCTGTATTATTTTTTTTATGGACCCAAAATAGGAATATATATGAAACAAATTATACAAATATCGTCTAAAGTTATCTTATTCTCATTTTCTTCCATTTCAATTCTTTGTTATACAACATTAATACATTTTCTCTTTCCGTAATATCTAAAACAATGTTGTACAAAACAAAGAATATATAGAGAATGAGAATTTTCAAAACGTTGTGTTGAACCGGTGTTGATATTTTGTTGTCCACTTCCACTTTGCCATGAATGCTATAGTAAAAAAACTAATGTTCTTAATCCCCAAAACCTCATTCTTCCTTTGATTTACATAATTTTTTTTCACTTAACTCATGCAATTTTCCTACTTTTTACACCCGAGATAGGAATGTTCTTTACTTAATACAAAGGGACAAATAATAAATTAGTAAGGTTGGAAACATTGAATTTATGACACAAATCCTCTCCTCAATAGACATTTTTGTCCTCTCTAAGGTGCCAATTAAGATCAAATTTCAATCCTTTAACACTTGCTTTTAAATCTCCCACTTCAAGTTCTCAATAAAGTTCTCAATAGGGGATCCAAGGGAAGAAAGTATTTGACACCATGTAAGCAAATTTAAGAAATTTAATGTTGTAATATTTATGATTAATTTTGTGTGAGTTATTCCATTGCCTTTTAATCATTCTAAGATTATTTAGAGTTACTAATTTGGTTTCTTTGTTAAATAAGAGTAAAACGTTTGTAATGAATTAAAAACAATTTAGTTGATTAAAATATTTTTATCTTGCTATAAAAGAAAAGAAAAAATTGTTCAACTGATAAAAATAAGTTGTAAACTATTAATTTCACTTAAATATGTTTTTTCTCTTAATAAATTTTGGAGATTAACAACTTGAATAAATCCATTAAAATGTTCTTCTATAAGGCGATAAACTTCTTATAAAATTTTATTTTATCTTAATGAATGAATTATATTATATTATATTGTATTATATTATATTATATTATTTATACATATATATATATATATATATATATATATATATCTTAACACAGTTTTATAGATGTGAAAAATACATTTTATCTTCGTACAGAAGAAATGTTAAGTGTGTTTTTAATCTGTAAATTTTGATACAAAGTTGAAATTCGTTCATATCCAAAACTTTGATACATTTTGATCTTAAAATTTAAAAAATGAATGGATATAATCCTTTTAATATAATTATATTAAACTTTTTTATGTATCAAATGAATGTATATTAAATAATACAATAAGTTCCGACTATTTGTTATAATAAAGTAATTTAACATGTAAATGTAATAATTATTTTAATTTATCTAACTAAAAAATTAACTAATCAATTAAAAGCCTATAAAATATTTTATACGATTATATGTTTTTAATATTCATTTATATGTATATATAAACAAAATTTAAAAATTAAAAAAAAATTAAAATTAAAATATAAAAAAAAGTGATGGTCTGTCAACCCATGTGTGCGGGACAAGTTGTAATCAATGGTCCATTTTTGTTTGACAGACCAGTTCGGTTCAATATGTTTTTGATGTACCAAATCAAAATGGATCGGACTAGTTATTTTACCATCCCTATATCTTATCTTATGAACAAAACTTTTCCAATTTTATCGTTTAAGGACTCTCCTTTTAAACTAAAGTAATTAATTTATTTTTAAGTGACCATTTATTTAGATTTAACCATTTTTTAAATTAAAATAATTATCTTATTACGTTACATTGTGATTATTTATTTAAACATGCTCGATGGCTAAAATTTTATGAAAAGATACCATAACTTTATTTAACTATGCTTGATAGCAAACAATTGATGATGTAAAAACTAAAATTTCAAATATATGTATTATACACACCTAGATAGTCCAGATAACCGGTCCGTATGAATTACAAATAATATGACAAAAGGCTTTTCATTTATAGCATATGACACAAGTAAAAATATCCTCAATATATTCAGAAGATATATGATAAAAATAGTCTCACCCTTCATCATCACATTCCTTATATAAAGCAATTTATTATCTCATAAGACTTTCAAATAAAAAAAGTAATCACAAAAAACAAAAACAAAAACATATAAAAAATTAATACACACATAAAGCGATTGTATTTAATTAAAAGAAGTAAATAAATAAATAAATATCTAAACAATTAATTAATTGCTAACCGTTCATAAATATTTAAAAGTTCAATGTAAATATAAATATATAAATATATAAATATAATAAATATAATAAATATAATAAATGCAATATATAATTAAATGTAATTATAAATATTTTTAAATAATGCAATATTGTATTTTAAAACTGAAATTAAATTTTTATATGAACAAAAAATTGAATGTAAATAACAAATATAAATATATATAAATTATTTGTTTGCTTTGCCAAAATATTAAGAACTACATCAACAAAATTTAAATTGTGCTTTCAAGTCATAAACAAAATTTATATAGGAGAAAAGTTCAGTTTTGAAATTTTAGATCGGTTAACTATGTTTTTAGTTTTTAAATTTTGTAGTAAAATTAGAATTCGTCATAAATTTTTAATATATTTTAGTTTTTAAATTTAAAAAAATGAATAAATATATTTCTTTTAATTCAATTATACTAAATTTTATTGATATATTAAATATGTGTTAAATGATATAAACAATTCAAATATTATCATAAAACATATTCATCACATAACAAAAATGTATCTATTACTTTATAAAATATAAAGACCAAAATATTTCAAATTTCAGAGAAATACAAATCCCAATCTCAATTCAAAATTCAATACACTACAAACATATTTAACTCCTTTGAAATTTATAATAATTATTACTTAACATTGATTGCAAAGTCTGAGTTAAAAATATTAAAGAAACCATTGTTTTTGACAGAAGCCTTTAAAGAAATATACTGTCATGCCATCATACTTCAACATGACAGGGTTAGAAAACGTTTCAAGAACATCATCATTTATGACATTGATGGCATATTTTTGAAAAGTTAAGAACATTTATTATTTGAAACGTTGGAATGATTTTTCAAATATAAATAAATGAAAAAGATAATATAATGTGAGTTAAATCAAACCGTTCATTTGTCGTATGAAATAGATGCATCAAATTCTTATTGGTAAATATAAATATATAAATCATCTTAAACCATAGTAAATCAATATTATAGTAAAAGGAAGGATTAAAGAATGTCAAAAAACAAAACCAACAAAAATATCAAAATAAAAGCATCCAACAATAAAAGACATGCATGAAACATTTGACACTAAATTTAAAAACAATTATCATTATTTACCATTAAACTATTACATCTTTTTGGTATTAAAAACAAACATTAAAGAGTGATAGGTGTATGTAGAAAAAAAATCTTACTATGGTGTTGTGAAGCAAAATTCGTTTTGAATATAAACCATCAACTAATTTATTTAACTAGTATTATTTAAAAGAAAAAATACAAAACAATAGTGAACATCTATAAATAAAAGTTAGGCTCAAATAGAGATTTGGTTTTAATTATTGTTCAATATTTTTTCAATTTGGTATTAATATATATATATATATATATATATTTAATTTAGTTATAATATTTGTTAATTTTGTTCAATTTGATTATTTTGTTAATATTATTTAAATAATTAATGGATCGTGTATCCTTTTATGTTTTTTTATTTAATTTATATTTTTTTATATTGTTTTTATTTTTAAAAAATGTTTATACATTAAATTAATATCATGTCACATGTCAAGATCAGTGTCAAGTGTCAGGATAAGTCTTTTATATTCAATTTAGTTTTGATATTCATTAATTTTGTTCAATAAGTTACATTTTTTTTAAATTGAACAATTTTGTTCATCTCTAATCGAAGCAAATTTAATTATTATATAAATGTTATAATAATATTTTTCTTAAATATTTTTTGTTTAGAGTAACATTTTCTTTCAAATTAGAATGAAAATCGTTAGAATGAGGAATAAAATTATTGTTTAAAATTTAAAGAAATTAAAAATCACATAAAAATGTCATACAACATTATATTAATCTTTTATATTACTTAATTTGATTTTTAACCTCTTAAAATGTTAAATCAATTGTATTATTCTTTACTTTTAAAATTTTCATATTTTAATTTTAAACTTGTTATAACTCTAAATTAGAAATATGTAATAAAAATATCATTATAACTTTTATATTAAAATTAAATTTTTTCCGAATTTGAAGGATGTATAAATTTTTCAATTTCAAAAAAATTAGAACAAATTAAAAAAAACGAATATCATAACTAAATTGAATATAAAAAATTGACCCTAAATTGAACATCACATATAACATAGACTTGATAAATAATTTTTTTTAAATAAAAAGATAAAATAAAAAAAATGTTTACTATTCATTAATTATCATAAACAACATTAACAAAAATATTAAATTGAATAAAATTAATGAATATTAAAACAAAATTAAAAATAAAATATTAGGACAAAATTAAAAATACTAAATAACAATTAAGATTAACTCAATATTTAATTTTAAAGAGCTAAGATAACTTTTTTTCCTTTTACATTCTGGTATGCATGATAGTTGACTTTTCTTTTTCCTTAAAATAATTTATGCTTTGCCATTTTTTTTCTATTAAGAAACCTGTAAATGTTGTGGTTTATGGTGTGAAAACCTTTGGACTGATATATAACCCTTTATTCAATATACCAGTCATTATTCCGTGAAAATGGTCCTGCATTGTGAATTTCCATGCTTAAGTCCACAACATTTATAATAAATAGGATAATAATTGTTACATTTAATAGGATAATAATTGTTACATTTCTAATAACAAGGATAGTAATTTATACATATTTTAATGTTTTTCCATACTTTGAGTTTCCTTCTATATTCAAACTGGGTCTACTCAATTCATTCACCATCTTACTTTTTATCATGCTTGTGAAGGTCATGGTTAGGTCATTAACAAAATATTTTTTACAATTGAAAAAAAAAATTTAAAAGGAAAAGGAAAAAAAAAAATCTTTGTTCACTAAAATTTTAAGAATATAACTATTATAATGGTCAATTTAAGTTTAGCTTATTTAGGTGAAATTAATTTTAAAAAATAGATTTTGGTAGATAATTTTATAAAGTGAAACATTATTTATATAAGAGATTTAAGATAACACTGTGGATACAGGGATGTTGTGAACGCAGGACAGTCACTCCATGTGAATGCCAATATTCAAATTTTCAATCAGCAAAAAGTTGGTGTGAAAAGAAAGAAAAAAAACTAGTCTATAAAAACCCACGCGTCATTACAAAAAGTTGCAAAAACATCCCACCGTTGATATCTTCTAACATCACGATCAGTTAGGATTCTTGAATCATGATACCGTTGATTGTGTAGACCGGTATCACCACAGCGTGAGAACATGGATTAGTCGGTTCATAAGTTCATTCTTCCGACCATAGTTATAAGTGCTGTAGAGGATCACAGCCCCTGGTTTTGAGTTCATTCCTCATCCATAGTGATCAGTGCCGCAGGGGATCACAGTCTCTGACGTTGAACTTCGTGCGTGGCGCTTCGTTACTGTGTACAAAAGGGACTCACTTCCCGCCGTTTCAGTCACATACCGAAGCGTAGGAACAATCCATTCCTTCTCTGCAGAGAGATAAGGGAGAGAGGGAAAACGAATACTGTCTCTCACTGTACAATCATCTTCCGTCACTCGATTCTTCCGAACGATTTTTCGATTGGAAACCCTAACTTTCATCTACGTGCGTTGATGGAGCTTCGTTCTCGTCGACGCCTTTCGAATCCCACAGTGTCTGGTACTCTCAATTGTTCCGCTTACTTTCTCTTTTTCTTTTGTGTCCGTTCTGAATTTGTTTTCTTCACTGGTTTAGATGTAGACCAGTTGACATCCTTTTCTTGTTGGATACTTGATTCTGTTTCTTTTTTCTTCGCGGTTTTGTTTGCTCGAAATGTATGTTGATAGTTTGAGTGGAAGTTTTGAAAAGAAGAGTGGTACCGATGTTAACGGTTAATAGTGTTGGTGAAGCCACACAGCACAGTGTGTGGTGGTTTATTGGTTACGTTTCGTTTTATGAACCAAAACCAAAGAGGCATTGTTAACATTGTGATTTGTGAACGGGAAAAACAGGGAATGAGCAGCAGCCTAAGGATGATACTGCTGTGGAAGATGAAACCAAGGGCCAGAGTAGCAACAATAAAGACAAAGGTGTTTCTGTTATGTCTTCCGATTCGGATGTAGTTTCTGGTTCTGATTCCGATTCCGATTATGAAGGTAAATTGTTATACTCTATGGTTTTAGGCTCAGCAGCGGAGATTTTCATGTTATGATTTTGTATTTGGCTTGGCTGCAGTATTTTGGGTTTATGCTTCTCCGTGTCATTTATTTTACTCAAAAGGATATTCCTGAGATGTTTGGAGACTAAATTGAGTAAATGTTAAGACCTAGTGTATGTAGCTATGCATGTTAACCTTTGCTATTCTACCAGGGGTAAGAAGAAAGTTGAATAAAGTTATCTGGAAATCTTCTTTCTTTTCAATTTTGGAAGAACGTATTTACCTAATTTTATATGTGTGATTTTTGACCTGGTTGTATGTCTGAAATTTAAACAAATTTCCTTTCAGATGAAGAATTGGTTGGGAGCTCGCTGCTGGACTTGAATAAATATCCGTTCTCATGCATCAGTGTATCTGACGGAGAAGATTATGGTTCTGATTCATCTGATGGTGACATACCTTTATTTAAAAGGACAAAGGTGCCGGGGTCCAGAGAGAGAAGGAAGAGTATGAACACAGAAAAAGGAGAACCGAGTGATGTGGTGAGGGTGGTGGATCATGAATATTCAATGATTTCACCAGTATTGGTTCCATCTGCTTTTAAGGTAACTAAGAAGAGGAAATATACAAAAAAAGGAAGTAAAGGAGATTCTCGTCCAGTGTTGTTGTGGAATGCATGGGAAGAGGAGCAAGAGAAATGGATTGATCAGCATATATCCGAAGATTTTGACTTAGATAATCAGAGCGAAGTAATGAATGAAACTGCTGAGGCGCCCTCTGATCTGACTATGCCTTTACTTAGATACCAGAGGGAATGGTTAGCCTGGGCTTTAAAACAAGAACATTCTTCAAGTAGAGGTGGAATACTTGCAGATGAAATGGGAATGGGGAAGACTATTCAAGCAATTGCTCTTGTCCTTGCCAAACGTGAATTACAAGACAGTTGTGAACCAGATCAATCCATACCATGTTCATCCAACCTGTTGCCTGCGATCAAAGGAACACTTGTCATATGTCCAGTGGTTGCTGTTACTCAGTGGGTCAGTGAGATTGAACGCTTTACTTTAAAAGGAAGCACCAAGGTGCTGGTCTATCATGGGGCTAATAGAGGGAGGAGTGGGGATCGATTTGCAGATTATGATTTTGTGATAACTACATACTCTGTTGTTGAGAATGAGTACAGGAAGCATATGATGCCTCCTAAAGAGAGATGCCCATATTGTGGAAAATTATTTTTGCCAAGTAAGTTGATGTATCATCAAAACTATTTTTGTGGACCTGATGCTGTTAGAACAGAAAAACAATCAAAGCAAGCTAAGAAGAAAAGAGAAGTTACTAAAGGGAAGACCAAGGTATGCGACAGTAGCAAGATTTTGAAGGGTTCTATCAAGAAAAAGGGAGACAAAATGTGCATAGATATTGAAGATTCTGATGCTGTACCTGTCCGTAGCGATAGGTCATTTCTCCATGCTGTTAAATGGCAAAGGATCATATTGGACGAGGTCAGTTGTACTAATAGATTATAAATTCAATTCTTAGAAAGGAAAATAGAAATATATTTCCATTGTTGTTATCAGTGCCGCTTTCTGTATTTCTATAAAACACAAATTTCACTTTCTGTATTGCTCAAATAGGTCTTTTTGACTGTAATTGATATTGTTTATTATTTTAATTAAGGTATTGAGTTATGGAGTAATGATTGTAACTTTGTTTATTAAATTGGTTCAGGTCCGACTCTTCTATTTTGTTGACCAGTTTTTCTTTATAAATATAATGTCAGGCACACTATATCAAATCTAGACACTGTAACACTGCTAAAGCAGTTCTTGCTTTAGATTCTACCTACAAATGGGCGTTGAGTGGCACTCCCCTTCAGAACCGAGTTGGAGAGCTGTATTCTCTGGTATATTTGCAGCGTTTTTTTTTTTCTGATGTAAATCTTTATGTATCAGGTTGCCTTTTGAAGTATTTTAATTGCAATTTGGTGTGTGCAGATACGATTCCTGCAAATAACTCCTTATTCCTATTACTTGTGCAAGGACTGTGATTGCAGGATTCTTGATCATAGGTACAATTCGTTCTACAATAAAGCTATGTGGATTGGAGGGCCCTAATCATGCATCTAGACTTAATGATTGATAGATGAATCAATGCTTAATTTTTTTATTATCTTTCTACCCATTTTGACTTGTTTAGGAATGTACGGAACATTGCTATCTTTTCCTCATTTTTCATTTCAATTAGAAAACTGTTACAGTGATTTTTTGTAGAGCCCATTCTCTAGTGACTGTCATTCATGTGGAACAAAGCAATTATAAGTTTTTTAGAATATATTGTTATTTATATCTAAACAGTTTTTGTGGTTTCCATAACATTTCTATTTTTTTTTTTCAAAAAATATTATAATCATGCCGAGGTGTTGGTTGTGTTATTGGAAAATATGATCTAGTTTTTGGTATGCCTATTTCTTTTTTATTTTTCGTGATAAGTTAATAAATGAAGATTCTAGTTATGAATGAGGAAGCTACTAGCACCATCTATCAAGTTAGTGTCTGAGTGATCAGGGAAATAACATACATCCACATGTTGTCATAGATTTTCAAAATGATTTTTTTTCTTCTTGAATTGCTAATCACGTGTTAATATGCTGATGATGCCCTTGTGCAGCTCTAAAGAATGTTCAGTCTGCTCTCACAGTTCCGTGCGACATTTCTGTTGGTGGAATAAAGTAAGTTCTGCAATCTGTTAATCCTTTTTGTGTTCACCTTGTTTAAGGCAGATACAAAGAGAAACCAAATCTACAAACTGCAAGTTTATGTTTATGTGCTTTTAACTATGTATTTTTAATCTTGATTAGTATGTTGCCACACCAATTCAATCTTTTGGAAATGGTGATTCTGGGAGAAGAGCTATGATACTGCTTAAACATAAAGTTTTGAAGAACATAGTATTAAGGCGAACAAAAATAGGCAGGGCTGCTGATCTTGCACTTCCGCCTAGGATTGTAAGTTTTATTCAATGTGGTGGTGTTCGTTTTCAAATATTGAAAGAGGGCATGCTTATTTTTTGTATACATTTCATGCAGGTTTCGTTGAGAAAGGATTGCCTGGATATTAAAGAACAAGACTATTATGAATCGTTATACAATGAAAGTCAGGCACAATTTAATACGTATGTCACATTCTTTTTCCTTTTTTCTTTTCCATACAATGAAATCATTGTAAAGCATATTGTTCTTCGTAGGAAAGAAGCTATTGGTAGGTATGAATTTGAGGAGTTAATCAGGTTATTCATGAAACAATCATGAAAGTAAAATTAATTGTAGACATGCTTTTTTCTTAACAAAGGCAGTCGCAGTCTGCAGTCTGATGGGTTAAAAACTTCCTAGGTCAGCATTTCATTTGAAAATTTACAAATATGTATGTCCATCTATTCCGATTTTCTCATGCACAACTCCAATATTCAATCAGGTTATTCATGAAAGTAAAATTAATTGTAGGCATGCTTTTATCTCAACATAGGCAGTCTGATGAGTCAAAACATCTTAGGTCCGCATTCCATTTGAAAATTTACAAATATATTTGTCCATCTATTCTGATTTTCCCTTGCACAACACCAATAGTTTTTGGTGGCAATTTTGCTTTTGAATGATGACGTTAATCCTGGTCTGATTTCATTGGCATTCTTTCTTATAACAGATACATTGAAGCAAATACACTGATGCATAATTATGCTCATATATTTGATCTCCTCACAAGGCTGCGTCAGGTTGGTATTTCTTCTATTGGAAAGAAAATATGTTTTTCTGCCTTTTCCTTCTGCGAACCATTTTTTCTTTCATGTTTGGATTAATGTTATTGAAGTTATGCTTAATGATCATGGACACTTAGAAAATAGCGGCCTTGTCTCTAGTCATCTCTAATAGCATCCTACTTTATAACAACAGTTAGTAAACTATATGCTCATCGTAATGGCAAGCTAGAAATTTGGCATGGTATTGTTGTGAAATAATTTCCTTTTAAAACCAAATAACTTGTTCCAAACATTGTACAAGATTTTAATTTTTTTAATAATAATGTATAGCCCAGCCCTTGTATTGACGTAAGATATGGGAAGTTCCCCTATTTGCTAAAACATTCCAGATTTGTATTTTACTCTTGCTTAAATGTACAGGCTGTTGATCATCCATACCTTGTGGTATATTCTCAAAGTTCAGGTTCAAGAAGTGCAGTTATGGCCCACAATGCTACTACTGTTGAACAAATTTGTGGTATTTGCCACGAGCCAGTAGAAGATCTTATTGTAAGTTTTTACTTTTTTAAAACAAGTTTTGTGATTGTATTGTTTCATTTAATTTTATTTTCTTCCCTTGCTACCTAGTTATACCTCTTCCAAAACAGTTTTTAGCTGATTGTAGTGTGTTAAAGTACTTGGTCATTATTGTTTCAGGTTACCTCCTGTGAGCATTCATTTTGCCGTGCATGCTTGATAGACTATTACTCTACTTCCTTGGGCCAAGTATCATGCCCTGCTTGCTCAAAATTACTTACAGTTGATTTAACACCCAACAAGGATGCTGGGGATCAGGCTAAAACAACAATTAAGGGTTTCAGATCCTCGAGCATTTTGAATCGAATTCGCCTTGAGAACTTTCAGACGAGCACTAAAATAGAGGCTTTGGTATGTATTACAAAGTAGTTACTTGACAAATCATTTCTGGCTTTTCCATGTTTCTATAAGTTTGATATAGCCAGCTCTTTGTTTCTTTGGTCAATGCTTTTTCTTTAGTAAGGATTGAGGTTTAGATTGGTTGAGGATTATACAGGCAGGCCAACTTGATTGATTGCAAATAGTAAAAAATGATGCTGATAAATGGAGTTTGACAATCTGTAAAGGTTGAAATGTAGGGCATTCTTGGAAATTCAAATGAAGCTGCTTGGTGGGAATATAATAGTGTTTGTAAACATGGTTATTAACTTCTTAAATATTATTATAGTAGCATCATTGAGAATTTTGTTGTTATTTGAGTGGCAAAGGGAATGTTTGAGAAACTGACATTTGGCCAAATACCGAAAGATTGCGTCTAACATTCTTGTGAAGAAAATAGTGCTATTATCAGTTGTTTACTTCGATGTCTTCTATTCTATGCTATTTTTTACTATCCTGTTTTTTACTTTTACCTGAATGGTCGCAGAGAGAAGAAATAAGATTCATGGTCGAAAGGGATGGTTCTGCCAAAGGGATTGTTTTTAGCCAATTCACATCGTTCTTGGATCTTATAAACTACTCTTTACACAAGGTAATTTAATCGTCAGCTCGTGTTTGATAATACACCTGAATTGCTTTGTGATGATAATGTTATGTGCTTGTTGCAGTCTGGAGTATCTTGTGTTCAGTTGAATGGAAGCATGTCATTGACTGCTAGGGATGCTGCCATTCGAAGATTCACTGAAGATCCAGATTGCAAAATTTTTCTCATGAGCTTGAAGGCTGGGGGTGTTGCACTAAATTTGACGGTAGCTTCACATGTAAGCAATCATTATTTTGGCATTTTTGGTGTCAATCTTTTTGTATTCTGTTTGGAATTTGAAATTGTCAATAAATATGCTTTGATAATTTACATCTCTGTTCAATTTTTTAAGAGATTAAAATTAAAGGCTTCAATTCACGTCTTTCACGTTTGCTGAAATTTTTATTGCATCCAATGTTCATAGGAGCTGCTTTTATGAGTTAATGTTTTCGTCCAATTTTTTTCTCGTCTTTTTGTCATGGTTCAGCTCAAGTCGGCTAATTGTGTGTGACCTTGTTTCTTGGACATGGTCAGGTCTTCCTTATGGACCCTTGGTGGAACCCGGCCGTGGAGCGCCAGGCTCAAGACAGAATTCACCGAATAGGGCAATACAAACCTATAAGGTTCTATTTCTTGCTCTCTAGTGCTTCCAAATTAAACAATAATGAATGGAAAAGTTGCGTAGAAACATACGAATTGGTCCTTTCTTAATGAACTGACTTTTTTTCACGCACAGAATTGTGAGGTTTGTCATCGAGAACACAATCGAGGAGAGAATTCTGAAACTCCAAGAGAAGAAAGAACTCGTGTTTGAAGGGTAAGTATGATGAATAAACAGGGTTGAAAGATGCTGGTATCTTACTATGCTGACTATTTTTTATCCTCTTTCTTAACAGGACTATAGGTGGTTCTTCTGATGCTCTGGGGAAATTGACAGAGGCAGACTTGAGATTTTTGTTTGTTACCTAAGCAGGGTTGTTTTTTTATGTCGTCCAGATAAAAAAATTGTGGATGCTTCTGATCATTCATTTTGCAGAACTAAATTTTTTATTTATATAGAAAAAAATGCTTAGAGGCAGTTGCGCCCTACAAGGAGGAGGATGCCATGTATTTTGATTTTGCACATTCCCTGATTTATGTTGTGACGAACAGTAACTGGGTTAGCTGTAAATAGGCACATAGGCTATTGGCCCACTATAGTTTCCTCAGCCCAACCAAAAAACTGACTGTACTTTTTGAATAGTGGGATTTTGAATCTTAAGTGGAATGTTAAATGTTATTTTGTAGATTTTCAAGAAAACTTAATACCAAGTATAAAGACGCTGACTATGTTGTAAGTTTGTTGAGACCTTTTGTTAATCGCCGTGTTTTCTCCTTTTTCGGTTCGAAGGCTGTATGTGTATCCAACGACTTAAGCTGATACTAATTATTAAAAGTAAATCTAGAATTCAACTATTGCATAATAATATTATTTCACGCAATTTAAACTGATCCTAATTGTTAGGAAGTTCATGATTTAAGAACTTAATTATTGCATATTATATTTGGCTCAATATTTTAACTTTATTATTTTTTCATTATTATTATTGAAAAGACCTTCATCCCTCTTATTCGAGGGTAGCTCGGTTTTTAATCGTAGAATGTCCGTGTATTTTGTTAATATTTTAAAACTTCCTTTTTTTTTAATTCTATTTTTATTTCGAATTGTCTTTTTAAATATAAGTCGTGTATTGAGATTATTTCAGAACTGAGTATAAATAACTTGATTTTTCAGAAATGCTTCTCGAAACATTGATTTATTGAAATTTGCACTGAAAAATAGTGGTAAATGAATTTAAATGTTTTTGACAATTTTTCAATTTTTAAATTCAAATTTATTTTGTTGTCTTTTAATTTTGAAGAAGAAGAAAACAATACTCTTGTGCAACTTTTTGTTCTTGAGAGAAATTTCCCACGTAATTTAAACAATTAAAATGTTTTCCAATTGTTTAAATAAAAGAAGAAAACAAAAAATAAATTAAAATGTTATATGGAACATGTCATATTTCGTGAATATATTACATCGGACAAAAATAATTAAGGAACTTAACTCAGTTGATTGAACAGAATGTCGTGATTATAAACTTGCCGACATGCCTTCGATATATAAATATTTCAAAAGAAATATAAAATTCAGTGCGGATTTTGACAGATATTTGTTTGAAAAATCAAAATAATATACTTAAAAATAACATTTAATTATTCTTACTACTACATGTAATTTTCTATAATTGTAATTATAAAAAAAATTATATATATATATATATATATATATATTTTTATTCAAATTTTAAAAACTTGTCAATGATTAAATTAAAAACTAAAAATTTTAACTATTTATTTTTAATGTAAATAGTTATATTGTCACTAATAAATTCATCTTTTATTTTATTTTATAATCTTATTTAGTTATTTCCTGTTATTTCAAGAAGTTAACATAATTTAAATATGGTTGATAAATTCATTAAATATGGTTGATAAATTCTTCAAATTTGAAAGACTAGGAACATCAACTTAAAGTTAAAATTATAAATTAATGTTCTCTTGTTTACTAAAGTCTAAAGAATAAAATTTGTTTATAATAATACATATATCCTCGATGTTAAAAGTTTTATAAGCATCCTAAATAACTAAAACATTACTTAAAGTAAAAAGTTGCATTGTTTGTCAATAAACCTATCATCTAAAAGGGTTATAAAATAATGTTAACTATTAACATAATATTTCATTATCAAGTGAGTTAAAAAGAGTTATTTATTTTTCTTTACGAATGAAAGAAAACAAATGAAAAATGAGAGCAAAAATAATATATTTGTGCTAACTTTTTTTGTTTTTTAGAAACAAAAGAAAATAGATAAAAATGAAAAATGAATATAATGTGAGAAACTCAAAAGATAAAAAAAAAATCTTAATAAATTTTTTATTTATTGACATTAAATATTATCTTTTATAAAAAAATAAAAAAATACTTAATTTAATTTTTTCAATATACATTATACATTATTTAAAAATTTTGAAAATTGTTGTCTCGACAGTGACAATGATTAAAAAATTTAATAGAACTTCCGATTCAAATTATGCAAAAAGTGTATTACAATGAAGTATGCATTATTCTCATTAAAAATTTTCAACATGTTAACGAATTGAAGATTTTAGAAAAGTAACGTATTATTCCTTTCTTAAGAAAAAAAAAAATTTGAACATTTTAAACAACTTTTTTTTTCCAATTAAACAAAATTTCTTTCTTTTTCACAAGAATTGAACATGTACAAGAAGATTTACAACACAACTCACACATGTCTTATTAAAGGGTGTAACTAATTTTTCGATAACAAAAAAAAAAAAAGAATTTTGCAACTTCCTAATATCCTAACTCTAATTAATTAATCAATTAACTCCCATTTCGAAACAAAAATGAATGAATCCTTGATTTGAAGAAATGAGAAATATCGTGAAATATAAAAAGTGGGTTCGTGCGTGAGAAAGGTGATTGATTGAGGAATAAGAAAGAAAAGAGGAAGTTGGGAAGATGAGTGTTGACCGTTAGGCAATAAAGAGAGAAAAGGGAGGGAAAGTGTGAAATGACGACCATACCCTTTCCCATTCCCATACCCACACCCTTCTCTACCGCCATTATGTCGACTCCTCCGAGTTGTGTGATCTACACGCTCTTCCACACTCACCCCACGCGCTCAATTCTCGCCCCTTAATACCCCTCACTTCATTCTAGGGTTTGCATTCCCTTTTCATCCTAATCGATCCACTACACCAATCAGCCAAGGTAAACAACATGTTGCAGCTTCTCTACGCCGTCATTTTCGCCCAAATGTTCGTCATTGTTTCCTTCCTCTTCAAAACTCCGGCCAGGAAGCTAGTCATCGTCACATTGGATCGGGTCAAGCGCGGCCGCGGCCCCGTCGTCGTTAAGACCGTCGCCGCCACGCTCCTCGTGGTGCTCGCTTCCTCGCTCTACAGCATCGCCAAGATCCAGCGTCGGAGCCTCGACTCTCCCGTTGTTAACCCCACCGACCAAGTCCTCGTCTCTAAGCACACGCTCGAAGCTTCTCTTATGGGTAAACTAATCTCGTTTCTCTCATTTCGTCTCTTTTTGTGCGTGCTGTGCTTTAGAATTATTATATATCTGGAAAATGAATTCATGGTGACTGTGATTTACCATTGTGATATCACAATTTATGGTTCTTTACTTGTTTCTCAGTAAAATAAAATAAAAAAGAATAAAAATTCGGTTAAGCTGTATATGTTTTAGGAAAGGGTCCTTTTTCTTCTATTATTAGTAAACATATATAAATAGAAGTATAAAAATTTATGTGTGTGTTTTCTTCACTCGCATCCAATAACAGACTAAACTGTTATTTATAGTGAGCTCTTTGACTTTGTAGTATCAAAGTCAAACATGATTTAGATTCAGATGATATATTTTTCAAATCAAACTGCCATGAAGCTCATGTTTCTGGCAAAAGTGGTATGAAATAAACTTTGTTCATAGGAAAATATCCACGTTGTACGCTCTCGAGGTTTCAAACGATATCTGTCTTTGTGTTCGGGGATGAGTAATAATCTATGCTAATAGTATGGTTTCAAAAATTGTGATTATGTTTAATACTCGTTTTTTTAGTTTAATTATCAGTTATTTTTGAAATAAGTTTCAAGATAATTGGTATAAGAAAAATAACTTTTATGTTATCTAAATATCACTTCTAAAGCAGTTATTGTAAACATCAATAAACTATACATGATATACCAAAATAGTTTATTTTATTTTGTAATAGAAGTCTATAAAAGTCAACTTTTATCGGCATAATTTTTTATTGATTGATAATTTACACTGTTACTCTAGAAGTGTATTTTAATAAAGTCGTTCATTTTAAGGAGTT
>Ga0214542_1002223_pt1 | contig 40227 bp, 15 predicted proteins | sample CNSS1metaG_FD_160096 | JGI IMG/M metagenome (GOLD analysis project Ga0214542, IMG submission 160096) | Root nodule microbial communities from cowpea collected in UCLA plant growth center, Los Angeles, California, USA - CNSS1 | ecosystem: Host-associated > Plants > Roots > Nodule | place: USA... | reverse complement strand
GGGATGGGGATGGGAAAAAAGTTTGATACCCGTTGGGTTTGGGTATGGAGATGGGGATGAATTTTTTATGCGGGGATGGGTATGGGATAGCGAAACCCGTCCCCGCCCCGCCCCGTTGCCATCCCTAGTTGTATTCCTAATATAGACCTAATATGATTAAATTATATAAATATCTTATTGTCATAATAAATTAGATAAGTATAACTTTAGAATGTGATTATCATTCCACATATTAGATGTTAGGTTAAATTATTTCAGAGGTTCCCATTTTTGTAGCGAAATCTCAAGTAGGTCCCCCCATTTTTATTTCACTCAATTGAGTCCCTATTTTTGAAAATTCGTTGCAATTATGGGCCACATGTCAGCACGTGGTTTTTTATTTATTTTTTTTAAATTTTTTAAAATTTTTTTTAAAATTTTTTTTAAAATTTTTTTTAAAATTTTTAATTTTTTTTATAATTTTTAAATTGCCACGTATCAATCTGACATTGTGCCACGTGGCAGAGACAGTGTGATGTGGCAGTGACAGTGCCACGTGTCACTATTGGATGTGAAAAGTCTCGGTGTAGTCCCTATATTTGTTATTTTGTGTCAATTTGGTCCCAATTTTGTTAAAACTGAATCAATTTTATCCTGTATCAAATTTAAATTTTATATAAATTATACAATGGTATTTTTATTATAGTTGATATTTTTTTAAAAATTAAATTTATTTAAATGTATATTTTACACTGATATTTATTTAAATTTTATTTTAAATATTTATATATCCATAATTTATAGATAAATGTTAGAGTGACTTTAAAAATAAAAACTTTATCAATTCAAATATAAATTTTTTCAAAATGAATTATAACAATTCTAACATTTGTCTATAAATTATTGATATATAAATATTTGAAACAATATTTAAATAAAGTTCAATGCAAAATATACATTTAAATAAACTTAATTTTGTTAAAAATATCAATTATAATAAAAATACCATTGTAAATTTATATAAAAATTAAATTTGATATAGGGATGAAATTGATTCAGTTTTTAAAAGATTGGGACCAAATTTAGATAAAATAACAAATACAGGGACTACATCGAGACTTTTGACATCCAATAGTGACACGTGACACTGTCACTGCCACATCACACTGTCTTTGCCACATGCCACAATGTTAAATTGACACATGGCAATTTTAATTTTTTTTTAAAAAAATTATAAAAAAAATTTTAAAATTTTAAAAAAATTTAAAAATAAAAATAAAAAATCACGTGTTGACATGTTGCACATAAGTAGCACTGTTACTGGACAACTAACGGAAAGGAACCAATTGCAACGAATTTTCAAAAATAAGAACTCAATTAAGTCAAATAAAAATGGGAGGACTTACTTGAGATTTCGCTACAAAAATAGGGACCTCTGGAATGATTTAACCTAGATGTTAAGGTCGATGTAATCGCTTTCAAATGCATGATATTTTTAACTTGTATTTGTTAGTGTAAATAATATTCCATTCTTTAATTAATATCGTATATATTTAATACGAATAGGTATGACTTTCATTTCTATTGTTAACTACCAAAATATTATTCTCAATACTTCAGCGTGGTATCAATTAATTCACACTAAACATCAATCATCACATTCTACTCCATTGCAAATATCTTTCGTTTGAACGATTCTCATACCTTCTACTGCATCTCTAAATATTATCAAAAGGTTGACTTTTTGGCCCAATGTTTTCGATAATTTTTGTTTTCGCTTAATCTGATTATAATAAATTTTTTATTTTCTCTATCAAGTAGCGTACCTAAAGTTTCTATCAGCAGCTGATCTACTTTGATTTCACTGTATAATAATCTGTCGGCCTAATGTTGAATAAATATGATAGTAAAAACATATACTTCGTTAAGGTTAAGAAAATGTATACAGTAAAATTATAAGTTTAGAGGTGACAACAAATGATTGTCCACTTGGTTAGAAAATTTATTGAGATAAAAGGGGCTAAGAATAAATTAAAAGAGGGAACTAACATTAGGAATAAGAATGTGCTTTGGGATCCAAACCCTGGTTCTGAAATACTAAGCATGTGTATAGTACTGTAAAAAAATATGATTAAGTTCAATGATTTAACATTAAATTAGTAATAAATTATATATAGTCAACATACACTTAGAATCGTGCTCTTTCACCTCGTTCGTTGCTTCTTCCATTGTCGTGTTTGTTTAAGTTTACAGCTCACTGCATTCTGCCAGTGAGCTGCACACCCTGAATGGATCAGACATTCTTATTATCTTCTGTTTTTTTCTTGTAACATACCACCTTCCAAAATTCTCATTAACTATTCCTCTATTATTGTTACACCAAATCAAGTAATTTTTTCACAATTTCAAACATATCAAGAATAGCACAAAATGAATCTATGACAACATACTCTCTCTTTACATAATTATTTTCAGTGTTAAAAATTCATTTTTTTTTACTGTCTAATAAAACATCCTAGTGGGTTACCTTAAAATTATTATCTATTTCATCTATAACATATTCGGCCAACTTGTCCTCAGTATTTGTAGTAAATTCAGTGAGGCTGATTTGATAATGATATTAATAATTGAGTGATTTCATTTGATACGTGATATGCTTGGTTACATTAAATATAACAATTAAAGTGATAATGGTGCCGTAATCCTAAATTAAGGACTGATTTGTGGGGTAGGCATTGTTAGGGGCATGACCCACAAAACTCCCTGAGAGATCACATTTTGTCCCGGACCATGTTTAGGTACGGCACTACCATATGTGGACCCCACCGCCACATGATGCATCCAAACCAAACTCTTTAAAAACTGTAACAACAGAAAATATCTTAATACTCTTTCGTATTTTGCTTCTGAAATAAAAATGTAAAACAAAATGAAATAACAGGTTAGGGGTTGCTTTGACGGAAAAAAGTCAGCAGGAACATGTGGCAGTTTCCGATTGGGGGAGTGGAGCGAGGTGACGAATGAGAAGAAGCGATGGCAAGGTCACGTGAGGGAAGTCCCCACGTCACGTGGTGTTGCTGGAATTGAGTGGGTGGGGTAGTAGTCCATATTCGCCACGTTGATGAACGTGTGGACCGAACTTTCGAACATGAAACGCGGGACCCACCCCAGCATGGAGGTAACATGCCGACATTTCATTGGGAAGGTTAATTAAGGTAAAACAAAGGTAAGTACAATGGTTAGGCTTTTTTTGTTACTAATTCCCTAATTTTCTCCTTCACCTCCCTTCGTCTTCTACATCATTCCACTTTTAGATGCTATTTTTTTTCTTTTTTTACTTATTTCACGAAATGTACAAATATTTGTAGTTCTATACGTGCAAAAATTCTTTATATAATGAATTAACATTATTAGTCACTTCAAATATAAAAGTATTCATTTATTTAATTATTTTTGGTGTTGCTTAGCATAAATGAGAAATTTAATCGTGTAAACACATTCTATTCTTTAATTATAGAATCAAAGATCATGATCGTGTACGTGTGCGTGTGTACCTGTAACCCTTAACAATCCATATGTTGTAATTAGTAATTTATCCAATTCAAAATTCACATGTTCTACTTCGATGGTGCATGCCTTCAGTCTATTACAAAAGGAAAAAGTAGTTAAACTTTCACTAATTAAATTATTTGTATTATTTATTTTTTTTTGGTTTATTTTTTATAAATATTATGTGGGATAAAATGCGGTCATATTAATGTTAATATTTTCTCTTTAGAGATATTAATTTGGCATTGAATCTTTGTTTATACATCATGCATGCTTGCACAATAAGGATACAAACCCATGTGCCATTCTCAATAAGAAAAAAAGTACAAGAGCATTTTGCTCACTGTACCGACACACCATAATTAATTTAAGAAAGCAACTTGATTAGCTATCTAATCTTAATTATCTGTATATCACAGGAAACACATTAGCGTGAATCTATGATTTAATTAATTCCTAGTCTTGAATTTAAGTCTTAAATTGAAAACAAATTTTTTTTATTATTCGATTTTTTTTTTCAGTGGAATTATCTTATGTAGAAAAAAATACGCGTTGTAAAAAGATATTTAGCATATATTTTGAAGACTTTGACGTTCAATCACGTCGTTCATTTAAATCCGTTACATTCGCATTTAGTTAAGGAAGTGACTTGAATAAGTGATTTTTTTGCAACTTAGTGAGAAAAGCGTCGGTGCGCAACTTCGCTTTCATACTCCTCCTATTGTTTAAGATATATTTATGCTTTCCAGTTTAGGGATAGTCTTCTCTAGAAAAGACAATTGACAAACAATTTTCTTCGATGAGTAAAAACATTTGTCACACGTTAATTCTAAGCCTCACGTTTTATAAAACTCTTTATTAAATGTTATTAACTCTATACTAAATATCTAAATTAAAGAGGAAAATATTAGGCATGATTTAAAATAAAGAAACTAAAATTATAATCATTTAACTCTTGCATTTAGTTTTGTTCACCGTGGTTACCTTTTCGTTGAATTATTAAAAGAATAAAAGTTGCGTGGTATAAAAGAAGGAAAAAGGAAGTTAAGAAAATAAAATAAGAAAGTTGCTTATGCTAATTGCTAAATGAACTGTGTTTGGCATGTGAAGTCAAAAAGTATAAAACAGTTGTATTGGGGCGTATAAGCGCGTTGAAATATATGAAAAGAAACAAAATAAAACTCTTCGTTTTCTCTCCCTCTCTCTCTGGCTTCAACCCAAGTTTTGTTTTTTACTTTCCATTTGATCCAATAAACACAACCTTCCAAATCTTAACATGATGCCAACCATGATTTGTTCAGAAAATAGAAAACACCGTCTCATAAAGTAAATAGTTAATTAAAAAAAATGTTAGGGCAAAACGGTGAAATCGTAATTATGTTAGGGAAAGTTAGAGTTGTTTCCATAAATAGCGTGTAAGGCACTTGGTGTATTCCGGAGTTAATTTATATATTTAGAATTCTACAGTGTGGTGATGGTTACGTTGAAATGTAGCATTGTTACCTAATAAAATAAAAGCTTTTGTTGTTTTTTCAACAAACTTTGAAGGCTGCGAATTTGGGATGATTAATTGGTGCTAAGCCTAACACTTAGAGTGATTGAAAATGTATCTGGGTTCAGAACCAATAATAATAATAATTGCTGTATTTTTTTATTCAATTTAAAAAAAAAAAGAATAAGTGTTTCAGAAGAAAGGGATTGAAAGAGTGGAAGCGAAGTTAGTTAAAGAAGTAAAGGGTGAATGGAAGTAGCAGCAGCACTGCAGCACCTTTGTCCCCTTTCAACAGATTTTGAAGAGTGAGTATTTTTGAAGGAATTGATTCAAAGAGTGTAACTCAAGGTAGTTAACAAAACATAAGAGATAGATAGATAGATAGATTTTGAGACCAAGTGAACCCATCATTTGAGTTTGACCTAAAGCCGAACACACTTCAGTTGTGCAGTCACTTTTGTCAACCTTTTTCCTTTTTATTTTTATATAAAAAATGTGTTGCTTCATTTACTACCTTTTCTAATTTTAAGAATTAGGAAGACAAAAACAACTTAAGTATACCTAGTCAATAATGTTTTTTTTTTTCCTTCTTAAATTTTGCTAAAATTATTATAAGAGATTATTAAGCGTTTAATAAATTGGGGTATGGTTCATGAACCTACAGAAAGGTCAATGTAACTGACACAGTTAAAGTTTTAAACTCATAAATTTCACTATAAAATAAGTAATGTTAGACACATGTGGTAGTCAAACAGTTGTTAGTGGACATGGAATTAATTTTCTCATGAAGTTGGTTAATTCGGTTCCAACTCTTTTATGGGTGCTCCAATTTCAACTTTTTGTTAGTTGCATGTGACCAAATAATATAATCAACTTTTTTTTTTTTTCCTGCAGTCTGAATTTCAAAGCACGGTGAAGGTTATTTATCTTACAGAGTCAAACAGTTTGTTAACATAACATAAAAACAGTTTGTTAACATAAGATGAAAAATAGGTTAAAATACTTCCTTGGTCTATGTTTTTGTTGAAAAATCTCAAATAGGTCCTAAAATTTTTTTTAGTCTCAATTAGATCCATATTTTTGAAAATGTGTAACAATTAGGCCCATTCCGTTAGTATAGAGTTAACGGTGTTAAAGATGTGCCACGTGTTAGCTCCACATTTTTTTGAATTTTTTTAATTTTTTTTAATTTTTTAATTTTTTTTTTAAATTATTCATACCACGTGTCACATCAGTATTGTGCCACGTGTCAAGTCAGTAAGGTGACACGTGTCAAATCATTGTTTGAATCTCAATTTGATCCATATATTTGTTATTTTTATTACATTTCAGTCCATTTTTCAAAAATTTTTAAATATGTTTATTTTAACTTTTTACAAAATTGTTTTAAAATTTTATATTTAAATTTATAAAATTGTTAATTTTAAATCAACTCTAACATTTGTATATAAATTATTTAAAACAATTTTGTAACAAGTTAAAATAAATATTTTAAAATTTTAAAAAAATATATAAAATAAACTTAATATTATCAAAATGTTTAATAAAAATATCATTATAAAATTTATATAAAAGTTAAATTTGATCTCCATTTGGAGAGGACGAAATTGAAAATTAAAAAAAAAATGGACTGAAATATAATTAAAATAACAAATATATGGACCAAATTGAGATTCAAACAATGACTTGACATGTGTCACCTTACTGACTTGACACGTGGCACAATATTGATGTGACACGTGGCATGAATAATTTAAAAAAAAAAATAAAAAAATTCAAAAAAAATTCAAAAAAAATTCAAAAAAATGTGGAGCTGACACGTGGCACATCTTTAACACCGTTAATACCATACTAACGGAATGGACCTAATTGTTACACATTTTCAAAAATATGGACCTAATTGAAACTAAAAAAAATCTTAGGACCTATTTGAGATTTTTCAACAAAAACATGGACTAAGGGAGTATTTTAACCTACAAAATAATAATACTATGGCTCTCACATTTTTATTGTTATTCTTTATTTTTGGATGTAGTTTAATGTACATTATTAATTAATATATTATTATTTAAAAGAAATTAATGATCCACACTAAATTACGTTATGAAAGATGAAATGAAATATAAAAATTAAAATTAGAGTTTTGATATAATTTTCCTAACATAAAAAGATACTGATTGTTAAAAGATTGCAAACGTTAAAACATTTTAATAAATATAATTCTATTTCATTGAAAATTAATTAAACTATTACTTTAAAATTGGGATTTAGGTTAATGGTGTAATGTTTTGAGATCTTATCTTTTCATACGTTTTACGCTGATAATTAAATCATAGTGTTTAAAAGTAAAAAGAAAAATGCATAATGATTTCTTATAGAAAGACAATACAGACTTATTTGTAATGATGATGATCGCAACTATTTCTCATAATTCAGTGTTAACCTTTACAATATCAATTAATAATTGATGTACAAAATATTAAACTTACTAGTATATAATTATTTCGTTTTATTTTCTCATGTTTTAGAGTTTAACTTTCACGCATTAACAATGTAAAATGTTTTTACATCTCCATCCATAAAATAATCTCTGAAAGATATTTTTAAAAAAATACTCTCATTTATTCCTTTAATTCTTATAAAAAATTCAATTAAATATTTATATTTTATTTAGTTTAATTTAATCCTCTAATTTTATAAAATAATTCAATTTGATATTTTTATTAATTGGTATTAGATTTTTGTTAAAATTAATACATCAAATAATCTCACTAATAAGAGTAAATATTCAAATTAATTTTATTTTATAGGTAGAGTGATATTATAAATTATAAAAATATTTTAACGTAAATTTAATAAAAATGACCTAATTAAATTATTTAAAAAAAATAAGAAAAATAAATTGAATAAAATATAAATAAAGGATCTATTTAAATCTTTTTCTGAAAATTAGAAAACCAAAGAAAAATAAAATAGGTTTTTAACCTATTTTTGTTATAAAGATAATAAATCGATTCATTAACTTTACTGTACGTTGAAAATAGGTTCGATAAATTGATCCCACCAACACAAATATTATGTTAAATACTTTTATGTCTGTTCTTGGTCGGATACAATTACAGAAGACATCGATTTAAGTTGGTTAAAATTTCAACTTAAATTTACATAAGTTAAAAACATAATACAAAAATTTATTGAAGAGACAACAAACTTAAATTTTGAATTTCTTTTGTTCAGAACAATTTAAAATTATTTTGGAGACACCAAAAAATACTCATTTCAAGTTTTTATCTTAGTCATTAAACTCGTTAAGCACTTTATTCTACTTCACAATGATTAAGATAAAAACTTGAAATCAGTATATGTATATATAATTATAATTTTATAATAATTATTATTATATAATATAATATATATATATATATATATATTTATATATATTATAATCACAATTTTTTAAATATTAAGAATTATTATTATAATAATTAGTATTATATAATAATATTATTATTATTATTTAAATAAATTTTTTTTGAATATAAAATAAATTTAAATAAATGTGGAGATATAAATTAAATAGTTTATATTATAAATTATTTTAAATTATCAGTAAGAATAATAATAATTTATTTCAAGTTACTAATAATAATATAAATAAATTATATTTTTTTTAATATTAAATAACATTTTTAATCTTATTTTAATATTATTTCTTCTATTTATGATGAAGGGTAAAATAGTGTAACGACCCAATCTAATAAAATGATCCTAATAAATAAAAATGTTGCATGATTATAGTATAAAAATAAAGCACCCACAGAAAGTATATCAGAATCAGTATAGTTATCTGCAAGTAATATACTGAAGTAAATACCAAAGTACAACCCAATGCCTTCTACTTAGACTACACGTGAAATAGTAAACAAAAGGTTGCTCACATATGAAGTTAAAATAACATTTCAGAAGGAGAAAGGCTCAACGATGAGCAATAAAGAATCCAGTAAACCTAACTAAACAGCAGCTTCCCCGCCAACATTACGATCACCGATAGTCTCCACATCTACTCACACCAAGGAAGTGGTGTTCATCGCGAAAAGAAAATCAAATAGAACACAAACACATAGAGAAAGGGTAAGCTAAAGATAAAAATAATTTTCATCATATATGTATACCAACAGATTTTTAAAAATGCATTTCAGTAAGCACACAAGACATGTGAAGGCAAATAATGCAAGACCCTCAAACTCAATTATCCGGATAAATATAAAAATATCGAAGTCACTGGATGCTTGCACTTGTGTTGGCGTCTACTGCTCTGCAGAGCCATTGTCAATGGGATTCACCCTACCACGAACAAGGTTAGTCCATGATCATCTATGGTCATTATCCTACCAAAGACTTGGACCTCCTGCTACTCTAGCCACTTGAATCAATATGCTCTATGTGAGACTGATTGATTCTTTAGAGTTTCAGATGCAACCTTGCTTAAATCCTTATCTGATTATATACACTATAACATCACCATGAAATCTCGTCAAGAGACTCATGGAATTAATTCTAGCTCATACCAAAACCATGTTTCCACACCAAGTCCACATCTTGTCTCAAAACATCATAATCTCATGCTAATGCACCACCAACCAACCCATTCATGATTCGTTTCATACCAAGCACAACAAAAATCTCATTCTCAGTATATCACATAAAACATACAGGACATCATACTTCATACTTTTAAGGTAAATCACTCAATCATTGAGACAAGCAACCAAATATAACATTACGAAAGTACGTCCTTACACCAGTCTCCCTCAAGCTAGAAACTAGAACCCTTCACCTAAGCAATAGAAGTCTCTGGCTTAATGAGACAGAATGGAATTAGTGAATGGTTGGAAGGAGTCATGGATAGACAACTGGACTGGCCTTAGGCCCTCTATTATTAAACCAGGCCCAAGACATTTTACGAAAAAAGTGAGTTTTATAAATGGTAATCATACAATTTATTCTATTAAAAATTATAATTTATTAAATTTTATTAATCACATCGAATACAAACTTTCATCAACTTTCCACTTATATCCCCTCAAATCATATTATTTTTCCCTTAATTCAAACAATCTTATCTTTACCTATAAATCAATTCAAATCAACACAAATCCATTCTCCAAAATTCATATCTCAATCCAAGCACAGCATAAGGTAAGATCATGTACTAAATGATTGAATAAAGTAACCATATTTTATTTTGTACATTTAATGCGACACACAAAAAATTTATATCGAATCATCTTGCTATGAAGTTCAGTAAAATCTTAAAAATATTTAAATTATATATATATATATATATATATATATAAAAGTTATTATCAATTTAAATTGTCGTTGTGTCCATAAATTTGAGTGTCACATTCTAACTGTATAATAAAATATGTAGATAGTTTATACTGATGACTGTTATAAAGTTATTAAAGCCAAAGTTTTGACCCATTCTTCTTGTATGTTACGTTTCTCCTTTATACTAAACTCTTGATTAAAAGGTTTTTTCCATGAAAATAAAATTGGTTATTTGGTATTTAACACAGTAATAGTAACTTACCAAAAGTTGTAGTATGATTAGTATTTCAAAGCTCTAATAATTTTTTTATATATAAGCTAAAGTCAATTTATTTGTTCTCACATTAGATTGAAGATCAAGTCACATAAAGTGAGAGAGACAGATTAACTAATTAACCACGTGCATGGCATTGTTCACACTATTTTTTTCCCTTATTAATACTGTGGGCATCCATAAATATATTCAATCTTTTAATTAACAATTGTGATTCATTTAGGGATTGAGTTATATTGTGGTAAAAAAAAGCTCACAAGGAAAAAATTGCATTTCATAATTGTGAAGGGTTACTCCATAATTATAATGTATTGTTTAGTCAATTACCATGTCAAATTATTTATGATAAATTATTGACCATTACTCCTTGAGTTCCAAGTGAGTATTTTCCTTATAAAGTTTGGTTTGGTATTAACTCAAATTAGTGGTTTAAATTTAGTTAAACTAAAATATATTGTCGAATGAGAAATTTTGAATTTTTTTTAGTAGAGTTTGATGTTTAATACTGTATGTTGAAAATTTCATAGCCATCATCATGAAATAAAGAAATTACAATAGTTTTTGAATAATTTTTATATGTTGCAACTAAAAATTATCTTTTATATACCTAAATGAATCAATGTTACTTTAAGGGGTTTATTACTGTATCTCCTACTGCTGCAAATTCAAGTTAAAGAATCTTTTTAACCTTTTTGCCTAATGTATTTTTAAGTTGAATCATATAAATGGAAAAGTGGGAGAAATTTTATTTCCTCAAATTAATTAATGCACATGAGTGGTTTTGACTCAATTAAAAGCTCATGCCACATCTAATTTTAATGTTTACTCTAAAGATAATACTTGTGTTGACTGTTTATAATGTACGCCAAACTGAAAATAGGATTAGATTTTATTTAATTTGATACTTTATTTATTGTTACTAAAAAATGTCAATTCTTAAACTTTAGATTTGTAAACTTTCTTTCATTGAGAGCGTTAGTTAGTTTTTTGATATTTTTTACTTGTTTTTTCCATATATTTTTCACTTATTGATATATGATTGTTGAATGTTAGGGAATTAGTTTAGTCTGCGTATTAAAATTCATAGTAAAACTTAGTATGTGAGTTTTTTTAAATCTTATCAATAACATTTTGTTGATATTAGGAAACAAGTAAATAAATTAATATTTTTTATTTAAATTTACAGAAACGAAAGAAAAGAGAAGAAAGTTTATTTTAAGTAACTGGTTACATATAACAAAATGAAAAAATAAATAAGTAAAATCATGTAAATTATCAAAAATATTTTTTAACTAAAATGCAAAAAAAATAAGTATGAATTAAAATTGAAAAAATATATATAAAATTCATAATAATGGTAAAAATTATTTTAAAAAATAATTAATTATAAAATAGATGTGATTTTTCATTCATATATTAATTTAAAATATTAAAATATAATAAAATTATTTTACAAGTTAATTAATTAAATAAAAAAAAGTCTCACAAAATCACATGTAAATATCAAAATATTGAACTTCACAAGGTATTAATATTTAAACTATCTTATTTTATTCATTAAAATATTCTTATTTTAATTTTTATTATAATATGAAACATAAATATGTAGTTATATTTACGTAAATATAATTGATTATATTTCTCAATGTAATTTATTATTATTATTATATATATATATATATATTATAAATATTTTTTTTATATTTCAATTTATTTTTTTAATAACATAAAGAAAATTAAGTGTGAAATTGTTTTTCCATATTTAAAATTTTCATTTGAATTTTTTCTTATTGATTTTTTTTATTTCTTTTTTTCTTATGTCTTTGTCGGTATAAACAAACAGAACTTAAATGTGCATAAAAGGAAATGGTTAAATACTAAACCTTTTAAATAATGGTATACAGAATATAATCACCGTCTACATTTTTTTACTACAGATATTTTAACTATAAATTAGTGTTCCAAGGTTTTTACTCGTTTTATCCTGAACTAAATTATGTTTATCTTTAAAAAATGTGGAGTTAAATGTCTATATAACATGTATTTGATATAAAAACTTTAAACTAGCAAAACTACGGTTATTCTAACTTTTATCCTGATCAGGATAAAAATGGTTAATTATCAATTATATGATGACAATGTTTTCTTGAATGACGATACAATATTTTTTTTCATCTTACAAATTACTTTTGCAGAAATAAATTATATATCTAAATAATAACAATAACCCTCTTAATATTATATAAAATCAGTATTAAAATTAAAATGTTGTGTTTTTATAATTTATAAGTGGAAACTCATTGCGCTCTCTTTTTTTCTTTCTTTTAATTTGTAGATAAATCACGTAAATTATTTTTGGAAAAAATTATGACTAAAATTGTATATAAAGTTATTAACAATTCAATTGTATCCGTATTTAATAATTGATTGAGATACAAAAGAAAATCCACCACACATTTATAGTTAGAAGTGATAACTTTTAACTTAAGAGGTCGTCAATAAAGTAGGTATAATTTCTTTATAGAGTTTGTTTTCATGTCATTCTACTTGAGAATATAAAGTAATTGTCAATAGCACGATACACAGTTGTTTTATTTTAATTTTTTAATTTAAATACAGGATAAACAACCATGTTAAATAATTCGTAATAATATTATTTCATTAATTTTTTTTTAAGTATTAATAAGACTCTTTATGAAGAAAAGAAAAACAGAAAAATTTATGAATGTGATAGATAATGTTTTTTCCTTTTTTTCCTTTAAGGAGATTGGTTCAGTGGAGTGAAGATAAACACAATAAATAGAAATAAAAATGTAAGTAAGTTTTTTAAAAAAGTAAAGAGATGACTTAAAAAGCACAATGCAATAAATACAACATTTTTAAATGGTTTACATTTGATCTGAGCCAAATGGAATGCGAGTTGGGATGTTATAAGTATAGTTGTAATAATACGTGTTAAATTAAAGAAGACAGTGAAGTAAAATGTTGTTTGAAATATAAGTTTATATAGTGTTGCATGTAAAGCATGAGAGCCAAGTGTGATAAGGCTAATAAAAAGAGTATAAACCATGTAAATAAAAAGGAAGAAAATGGTACACGTTATTATTAAAAGAATAATAGTTTTAGTTGTAAGAATAGAAAACAGTGTAAGAGGAACAGAAAAAGAGGTAGTTTGTTGAAAAGAATTTCTAGAACTGTTTTTGTTGGTTTTGAGCTGAAAACAAAGAATTTTCAATTTATATTCAAAGTTGGGATTTCCGAAACTCCCACACTTGCCCTATTCAAATTTGTCCTGCAACTAATTTCATGGGAATGGGAATTGTCTTTTTCTAAATTTTTGAAAGAAGAAAAACAAATAAAAATTTCCACAAACGCAAACTCACGATTTGTCAATCGTGTGGTGGGAGGGATTAGGTAAAATTCAAAGTTGGTAAAAATGGTAATTAGTGGGAGAAAGAAGGGAGAAAAGAGAAGTGTATTAATTTATGTTTTGAGTGGCAACGCGTAAATATAATTAAAATAATAAATGAGGCTATCCAAAGTTACCATATCCAGCGTGGAATAGAAAAGAATCATCGGTTTCCGAACCCGTAACAAACACTTGTACATGTCGTAATAACGCTTTCCGTGTGGCTCACGCGCTTCGAGGAAGCTCCTAAACTCTGACTTTTCTGCTTTACTGCAAACCCAGGCAGTAATTTTGTTTTGTTTTATTTAAGAAAACAGAGACTAAGCAGAAAGAAACAACAGTGTTTGAAACAACGGCGGTTAAAAAAGGCTGACAAAACACAACACAACCTTCTCTTGTTCTATTTATGCGAACCCTGCACCATCTTGGCTTCTCACTTTTTTCTGTCTCCGAAACCCAGCGAAGAAGAAAAGGTAAAGACTTCCATTTCCATGGCGTTTTTTTTTTCTTGCTGTTAATTATTTTTGAGAATTTGGTTGAGGTGAGGGTGGTATGGGAAATGGGACTGGGGTAGATGAATTGAAATTGAAATTGAAATGAAGATGGAAGTCCGTGAATGGAGGAAAGGAGAGAGAGGGGTGGGACCCATGGGTAATCTGAGGAGAGAGATGAAGGGAAAAAAAGGAAGAAGAGAGAAAGAAGTCTTCAACATCACGACAGTGGAGGTAGTAAAAGACAGCTAGCAATGATGAAGGAGCCTCACCTACCAGTGCCCATCACATTCTCTTTCTCTCTTCTCCTTCTTCATAACCTCCTCTTTCCATTTAAACCTTCTTCACTCTCCTCTCTCTCCTTTCAAAAACCCCTTACTCCACCACCACCTCTCACACCTCCTCATTTCCTTATTGCCTCTTCTCTCCACCTTTTCCACCTCTAAAGATTGCACCTTTTTCTTTCAGTTTCACCTCATACTGCATACAAAGATACCACTTTTACCCTTCAGGTTTGCTTTCATCTCCTTCCCACCTTCTAATTTTCATCCACCATTCTGGGGAATTCCATTTCAACAATTATACAATCATAATGTTTCCAACCATTACATGATTTTCTGTTTATTTCGTTTTTTCTTTCTCTGCCTGGAGTTCAATTTTCCTCAGTTCAACAAGGTTATCTTCAACTTTACCTCAATTTTCAAAATGTTCGCATTCTGTTTAATTTGGGAAAAAGAGGTAGCCGAAATGAGGTTTCGTTTCGTATCTTCGATTACTTCGGAGGAAAAAGAAAGAAAAAAGAGAGAAAGTGAGGGTTTTTCTGGATAAAATCAAAATGCCATACTGGGACCGGCTCATACTATCATGCGCCGCACCACTCATTGCACTCACATGCTCAAATCTTCAATTTCGGATTTTCATTTCATCAAAATAAGTAATTAATAATAACAACGCATGTCGGTTACCTTTTGTTAACTTTTTTTTTCTTCCCTTTCTCTCTCTAATAATTCCAAAGAAAAATATTAATTTTGATTTACGCAACAATGGCTACAATGGGCCACAATCTCCCCCGTTCAACAACAGCTGCTGCTGCTGTGATATTTTCTTTTCCGTTTTCCCCTTTCACACTCTGATTTTCTATCCACTTTTGAATTTTCTCAGGGAATTTTCACCTGCCGAGAAAATGGTTGGACCTAACTTCATGGATGAGATAGACTGCGGTAGCTTCTTTGACCACATCGACGACCTTCTCGATTTTCCTGTGGAGGATGTCGACGGTGGCGCCCCAACCTTGCCCTCTGTCGCCGCCGCTGCAGCCGGAAACTGCAACTCGCTGGCAAGCATCTGGCCCGCCGGGGCCGACTCGTTTCCCGGTTCCGACTCGGTGTTCTCCGGCAACAGCGCTTCGGACCTCTCCGCCGAGCTCTCAGTTCCGGTTAGTTGTTAGAAAAAGCTGCAGTTTTTATCCAATTTGTTGTTTTGTTGAATTTTTTGGCGCGTTCACATGAATTCCGTGAACTGCTCTGTAATTATACGTCATAGCGCCACTAGCTTCCTATGTTGCTGTTGGATTACTTAGATTATGACATCACAGTCTCGTGTACGGTTCTGATTGTGTGTCTGCCGTTGCCAGCCTGACACACCACGCGCATTTGATAGCATGAAATTTTGGTTCTAGTTGTGGGGAGCATTGTTAAGTGATTGTCTTCATTCCATAAATGGCTCATAATTTTTTGAAAAAATAAAATCATAATTTGTAGCCATTGTAAAGATAATAAATTTCAAAATATCTTGACACTTGACAGAACAATATTTTTTCTGTATATATATTTTTTAATTGAAATTTTTTGAATTTAAATTCAAGCTGGGGAGGGAGACATTATTAACCCACCATTATTATATTGTATTTCTTTTAGAAAAGTCATTTTAGTAATTTAAAATGACACTTAATTTTGTCGGTGACATGTGGCACAGCACACCCCCTTACCTCTCCATTATTTGAACATCATTATTGGATATCATGTGATTTTGCATGTGACAATCACATGATGCAACGACCAAACACAAATAATGCGAAAAGTTGGTCACTCACTCACTCGCTCACTCACTCACAGTGAGCACAAATTCGTATTCCTCATTCAATTTGAAGAACTCGCATATTGTTCTGTGGAATATGCTAAACATAGCACAACTTGCATTTCACTGATTGTAGTATTAATTGTAGAAAAGAAAAGAAAGAGATGGAGTAAATGCATTTAAATTTTACAAGGCAAAGATATGATTGTGATGAATGTGGTGATTGCATTGCAGTACGAAGACATTGTGCAATTGGAATGGCTGTCGAACTTTGTGGAGGATTCGTTTTGTGGTGGGAGCTTGACCATGAAGAAAGTGGAAGAGCCATCGTGCACCACAAAGGAGGACTCAGTGCACAACCAATTCCACACATCAAGCCCAGTTTCTGTTCTTGAGAGCAGCAGTTCTTGCTCCGGGGGAAAGACGGTTCCGGCGCCGCCACGCAGCCCGGAGGTTTACATCCCTGTGCCGTGTGGACGCGCACGCAGCAAGCGTCCACGTCCTGCCACCTTCAATCCCCGCCCTGCCATGAACCTCATTTCCCCTGCCTCCTCCTTTGTCGGGGAGAACATGCAGCCAAATGTAATTTCATCGAAGGCGTCTTCAGACTCTGAGAATTTCGCCGAGTCTCAACTTGTGGCAAAGATGCCAAAGCAAGGGTGTGGAGAGCCAAAGAAAAAGAAGAAAGTGAAGGTGACAGTTCCTGCAGGAGGTGGCGGTGGTGGTGGTGATAGCAACCAGAACGGGTTGCAAGCGGTTAGAAAATGCATGCATTGTGAAATAACGAAGACACCACAGTGGAGGGCAGGGCCAATGGGGCCAAAAACACTGTGCAATGCATGCGGTGTTCGTTTCAAGTCCGGGAGGCTGTACCCGGAGTATCGCCCAGCGGCAAGCCCAACCTTTTGTCCATCTCTGCACTCCAATTCCCACAAGAAGGTGCTGGAAATGAGATGCAGGGGCATCGAAAAATCTGGTTTTGCAATGAATAACGTAGCTGCTTCACCCGAACTCATTCCGAACACTAACAGCAGCCTCAGCCTGGAGTACATTTGATGTTATGTGAAGGAGGAATGGTTTCTCTTTCGTTGCTGTCCTCTAGAGTCTTCTTGTCTTATGTTATTTCTTATTGATATTTCATTTCTTTGGTTCATTGGTTTTTGTACAGGGTTGAACTCGGGGAATAGGAGCAATAGGTGATGATGATGATCATGATCATCATATTTTTAGCTGTTAGGGGAAGATTGTAATCAGAACTGCGGAAAAAAGGGTAGACATATGCAAGTCAAAAAGGGTAGGGTCTTAGGTCTAGTAATTGTAGGTCCCTTAAGGTCATTTAGGAGTCGCTGTCTCGCTTGTTTTTTTTGTTTCTTCGAATTCTTTTCATTTTTTTCCCCTTTCTATATATATCCCTATTTCTGGGAATTCTTTTTGCAGTTCATTTGTAGCAAAAACTTCGAGTTGAGTAAGAAAGTTTTCAATTTGTAATGCTACCTTGCTTTCTTCTAACCATTAACTGTGTGTGTGTGGGTGAGAGAGATATAGGTAATTTTCTTTATGAGATAAAAAGATGGTAGCATTGCCATATTGCCCATGTTTTGTGCTTCGCAATAAAACGTAACATAAATAGGCATTGACACCTACCATTTTCCTCAAAGGACAATTTGCTCCTTCTACAAATTAGAACATAAAAATGGTGATGCGGAGAAGTTTTCTCTGCAGTGATTGCACATGCGAAGTTAAGCTGAAAAAAAAAAAGAAAAAAAAAAAAAGGTCCGTTTTAACGAAGGAATGGGTGGTTTAAGAAAAAAGGAAAGTGGAGATTAGTTATCTTTGGTTATAAATTACTGAAGTTGGTAGATATGTTGGAAAAGTAAAAAGATGTAGAGGTTGAAGAAATGATGATTGTTATTGGTGAGGCTGGTTCGTGTTTTGAAAGGAAAGGACAATGCTTATATATAAATCTAACTACTACTTTGAGGCTGGTTCTATAGGATTTGGCAACATGTCATTATCTCTCACAACTTCACAACAAACAACAAATTAAATGTTGATGAATCATTTAAATTTCACTTGCTTCAACCTCTCTCTGCCTCCTGTCATAGTCTTTCGAATTCATATTTTAAGGTACGTTTAACTGCTAATTTCATCAAATTAATATAAGGACCAACTTCTCCATCTTAGTTTTTTAAGTGTACTCTAACGTGACCCGTGATTGCTCTGCCTCACTCAACCCTTCATCAAACACACTCACACATTTATATATATATGAATGAGATCAATTTCATTACCAACCCCTTAGGTCTAACGAATCTATTCTAATAAAAGTTTGTTTGAAGTTCTCTATCAGATTTGGGTGGCTCTCACAAGATTGAGAGCAACTTCTTCCAACTCTTTCGATACAAAATTGTTAAAGGTTAACTCTAATTTATAAAAGTTACTTTCAGTTTTTTTTTTCTTCCTATTAGTTAGTATTTAAGGACAAGATTATCTAAACATATAATTGAGTCTATTTAGTAAGTTGTAATGTATGATTCATGAGACTGCAGAAAGTTTGAATCCATTTGTAAAGATTAAGTAATGATTTTAAAATATATGAATATAGTTTGTGTATTTAGGTGATGAGTCTTGCTCTAGAATTAGTGTAAATGCATCAAGCTACTAAAAAGTTATGCAGGAAGAGAAGAAATTGTGGAGAATAGCATAAATAGAAACAATCTCGTCACTCTCGAATTGTTACAGCACAAAAGAGTTGGTTTTGTTCAATTCATGCATTAATGTAAAGATTTTGAGAATCACATGCTTCTGGTTGGAGAATTTACAGTCACTTATTGAAAAGACCAATCATAACATCACTCACACAAACTGATGCTTCTCACTCACCGTTTAAATTAAAAGCAATTTGATGTTAAGAATGCTTTTTATTGGTAGAAAAAGAATCATAAGTCTTGAAAATAATCACGAAATATTTTACGAATAAAATGAAAGGGAATTAAAAATGAGTCTGCTAGTGTTAAGAAAGTTTTAGATACGTAAATTTTGCATTTATTAAAAACGTAGATGCCACCCTTGAATTTCCTACATTTAGACATGAAGGAAAATTTTGATGTTGTCATTTGATTAGAATCTTAAAAACATATATACCTTGCCACATGGAAAAACACAAACCAAACAAGACACAATTGATCACGTGATAAAAATGGACAACAACTTTTACTTTGTTGTACTTCTATAGCTTCTTCATGCACCTCTATGAGTGTCATGTGCTTTCTTCATACCCAACTATGAATATATGGGAAATTTCAGATCTTCACAGCAACAAGTCACGTGAAAGGATAACGATGGAGGTTGAAGGTCCTTATAAAATAAAAATGGGCATTTTTGAAAAATAAGGGTAAAAAATTATAAAGATCCATAAAGGCTCATGGAGGTTGAATGTTATTATTAAATAAAAAAGGATAAATTGACATTTCAAAAAAAAAAAGGAGGTAAAAGAAAAAGTCATGAAGAACTCGTGGAGCGCCGAACGTTAAGAGCCAAAATTAATATATAAGCCCACAAAAGTGTTACTGTTAGTGTAGCCGTTGCGATTCCATGGCAATTCATACTTAAGAATTTCTTCCTGCACCCCCATTTGCCAGAAGAGCGAGCATTTTATTTATAATATCTCCGCTTCAGGTTTTCCCTTTGACCAACTGTCCCTTTAATATCACCCGGGTTCCCTTCGGCGACTTGACCCACTCGTGTAGTTATTGGGTCAGGCCCACTTTTAAGTTTGGGCCATGTTCATCTTCCAGCTCACCTTTTGGCCCACAATGATGAACTTCGCTGTTCTCAATATGAATGATTTGGAGTTGGCCCAAACCGGAATTGTGAGGGACGAGCACCCTTAGGCGGTACATATTTACGGATTGCACAGTTTGGACTATAATTCCAGTAGTAATGTGATTGGAATTTTCAAAAGTAAGGGGTACAGAAAGAAAATATGGGAGTGTGACAATAAATTCCCTAATACTTTAGTACTATGTTATAAAGGGAACGTTAGACCTCACGATTTGGGCCATTTTGTAAGAATGGGTTGTGGGCCACTTACAATGTATTGGGCTGGACGTGTTCGACGGCTAATAAGCGTTGGATCAAGCAAAGGCTTCCTGCATCTCTTCAAATTTCACTTCCCACCCAATCAAGCACTTTCCAAAAATATTAATTTAGGATTAGAAATTATTTATACCAAATACAACCTGAACTAATAACCAACTTTCTTTTGAAATAATTTGCTTCGTACTCAATAAAAAAATAATAAACGATAGGAATATTATTAAAAAAAAAAGTAGTTATTTTTTACAACTATTAAGCAAAGTGTATTATAAAATTTGTATATATTACGTAAACAGTTTAGTCCTATTTAACCTCTGTATTTGTTGTAACTTTTCAGTTTGCTCAACTTTGTTCTTTATATCCACAAAGCTAATTTAAATAGTAAACATTAAATAATCTAGTATTTAAGAGATATCCATAAAGAGATATCCCATAAAGAGGTACTTACATGATTAGTTAAAAAAATGGTATTATAAATTACATCATTAATGCCTCACATGCAATTGGTCTCAACCTTAAAGATGAAGGTATTTTTTTCCATTTTTTTCATATGTTTTATTTTTTTTAAATATCTTCTCGAAACACGACCTGTTATATTTTATTTTACAATAAATATACGCCAGAATTTAAATTTTATTAATAAAAAACAATTAAGAAAAAAAATCATCTATTGTTAACTAACCGAATTTCCTTAAAAGATTTGGTTAAAATAAAGTTATCACATACTCTTGTGTCCTATCTCATATATTTGACAAATTCAACTAATGAAAAAAGTTCGTAAAATTTTGATACCAAATTATGAGTAACTCTAATACCATATTAAAACAGTAAAACCTAAATTTTACTTAATCTCACAAAATTAATTTAGTGAAATAAAATTTATTTTTATATATAATGAGATTTGTTTTAATACTTTGGATACATGCTGGATATATGTCCTCATATAAATATCTTTAGTATAAAAAACTAAAACATATATCAAAATAAAAAATAGACATTAACAAGTAATATATATAATCTATTCTATGAACGGTAGCAATGTGTTCAGGTGTCATTTATCTTCAATGTAAAAGTTAATATCCTTTTTTGTCTTCAATATATCCAATACTCATCAAATTAGCGTCGTATGAATATTTCCATGGTAATTAATATATCCTAGTCTTATCCATAATCATCCAAATATTCATTAAATATTTGTTTAATAAAAATAAAATCAACACTACATAATTGCTGATGTGAGTTTATTAAAATTATAGTTAATATGGGAATAAAAAAATGTATCTTTAGAAGCTGACTGAGAGTTGAAGTGAAGAATTTAATTGCACAGAATACAAAAAAATAATAAAATAAAATGATCACTTTTCCCGATCAAAGAAACAAGAGAAGCGACAGCGACGGCCACGGCCAACGGTTCGGCGTTAGAGGAGCCTCCGGCAGCGTAAAATCACGTGCGCCATTAATCAACCATTCACGTTCTTCATGCCAACCATATTTCAATCAATATTATCGGACTCCACATTCTCCTTTTTTCTATAATTGTTTTTAATATTTATTTAAGAATAAATTTGAGTGTAATATGCAATGATATTTAAAGTTTTTACCCTTAGAAATCTCTCCCACCATTTTGCACTTATGCTTACCATGATGAAACCTAAAGATGGACTTTGAAATTTGATGATGTAGATGTTTAATGAATCAGAAATGGTTTAAATATATTGTTAAAATGATTGAGTATAAAGTGAGTATGCCAAAATCTTCTTACAACAAATTTAAACTAAAGTTATAATATAAATGTGATTAAACGAAAGCGTTTGATGTAATGTGAAGTAGTTGATTGATTGTTATATGAGTCCACTAGAACACAACATAGGTGACTCCTACTACCTAGTGAAGTGTCTTACTCTGAAAAGACGGGTAGGGCATGGAATTGCAAGAAAAAAGAAACTTAATTTACTAAAAAAAATTGAAATACTGATACTAAATAAATAGCCATATATGTTCCTAACACAGTGGTACTGCATGCATGTGACAGCGAATGAGGAAGAAAGGAAGTGAAACATTTCCAGTTTTTTACCAGACCCCGACAACCAATTCATGCCACCGCAGACAAATGTCGGTTGTTTCTCCAATGATGCCTTTCGTGAACTGGTTTTCTCAACCATCCTCTCACAAACACAACCATCTTTCAACACATGTCAGACATATCCACGTACTGCTTTCTTCGTGCTTCCTTCCTTCTGTTCATCTTAATTCTTTTTTTAAACAACATTATTATTTCTTCAAATCAGATTCATTTTTTACAAGTCATGACAAAAGTTGGTTGTTTTCTAAGTTATGGATGATGTAATAGTTCGAAGTTCTTGTTCCAGAAGGAAGTTAAAGCTTCTTGGTTAAGATGAGTGTTATGTTATGTTGAAAAAAGTAGGTGATGTACTTATGAGGGATGTTTGAATGCAAATCATGCTTCACATTCTTACATAACATTAAATATTAACCAGCTTCAGAAGCTTTTGGCGTGAGATTCTACCACTTCACTGCACACTCAGAATGATGAGAGCCTACTTTTCATACTGTAACTCATTACTCCACCCCGATAAATTTATTGTGTTTCCTTAAATTTGGTGTTTTCACTGTTCATCCACAGTAGTAATCACCCAAGTGCATGCATGGATAGGTAACATTGTTTTTACCTTTCTAGCTATATAGAATAAGTGTCAACTAAAAAAATTATGAACTTTAACTGCATTAACTTATTAACTTTTAATCGGGTAATCGGGTATTTTATTTAAACCTAATTCATTCATTCAAAGGTTGAACGGGTGGTGTAATAAATAATTTAGAATTACAATTTATGTGATTTTATTTAATCATTGTTGTGACCCGACCAACTGAGTTTGTTAGTATTGTTACAAACAATGATCGCATTCTTTTTGATATATTGTCTACTTTTTGAATGTGAAATTCTATTACGATTTTTTTAAGACATCTCAAATAATAATGAGAAAAAATGAAAATTTATTTGGTATACGAGAACAATCCTAATAATTTTAGGATTTTATTCCACAATATTGATGATTTTAATGTGCCAGTATCACGCATGGAATATAAAGAAAAATACCACATAAAATGTTACCGTCTTCCAATTTTGCGGGTTAACTATCAAAAATGATGAAATTGGGTAAATTTTAATTGCTTGCTATACTTGTACAGTGTTGTAAAGCATTGTTTTAATTTTTATATTTATAATCCAAATATACCACTTAATACACTAAATTACCTTCTTTATCCCAACATACATTATTATAAAAATAATGATACATTTTTAATAATAATTTCGTTGGGAAAAAATATTTTACAAATTAAAATGAAAATTCTTACTTAAAATTGGCAAAATTGAATAAAATTGCCTTCTAAGATCTAATAAGTAATTTTTGGAAAAAATACAACTTAAATAAAATTATATTAAACTAATTTAAAATTAAATTAAACTACCAAAGCAATTAACTAGGTTGCCTTTAATTTAGTCGTGCAAACTTGCTGTTGTGTGTGTGATTAAAGGCCTAGAAGAAGGTGACTTGTAATAACTCACATTTAAGTTTCGAACTTAACTTGTAATGGATTATTACTTACATAATATTTCATAACAATGGTCTTTTCTACTATTTATATAATATATCATTCATTTTATTTAATCTACACGTTTTTCCTTTTTTCTTTGTTATGTTAAAAAATACAGGTATACATTTCAGTAAATTTAATGCACAGACGAATATGTAGCAAAAATAAAGGCAGTAAATATAATTTTTAAATCTAATGACGTGATAAATAAACAGTTAAAAAAAGTTACTGTATATTTTATTCACAATTATTACGGAAGTCAAGTTTTTCAATTAATGTAAAATGCATAATTAAATATATAAGTGTGTTTCATTTAAGTTAAATATAAAAGTAAATTAAATTTTTAAAATGATAATTTTCAAAAGCCAGCATAATCATTTTTCAAGTTTAATCAACTTTTTTTAATAAATGTATCACAGTCACGTAAAATCATATTTATCATACCGATTAGTCAGTGATGTTATCCTGTAATCCAGCATTACTTATAATGTCACTGTATGTATTAGATATTTACTTTTTAAGATCTTGTTAAATATATTTTTGGTATTTTAATTTTTAGTTGAAATTGTAATTAGTCTTTTTTTTTAATTTTAAACTAATTTAGTCATTTAATTTTGTAAATACGTAGATTTAGTCATTTTAATAAATTTTTATTAAGTTTATTTGATGTTTCAAATATAATAGTATCTTAGTTTATTTATATTGTTTGTTTGACATATTTTTGCTTTCATATTAGTTGAGAAACGTATTTGAATCCTCAAACAAACTTTAAAAGTTTGGTTTAAAAGATTAAATTTATATATTTTTAAAAATAAAAGATTAAATTAATTTAAAATTTTTAAAAAGAACTAATTCTATTTTTTTTTTAAAAATGAAAGACAAAAACATATTTAACCTTTGTTCTCATCGTTGTATTATAGTTTGATAGTGTTAGATGGAATGTGAAATTTTAAACATTATTAGGATTATGTTGAATTATGCTGATGAAATAAAAAACATAGTTAAGAGTTTGGGCTAACTTAAATAAATGTAGTAGCTAAACAACACTACAGAACAGATTGCCTACCAAAAACTGTTTGGAGAATGTAGAAATATTACACAAAAACCTAAAAACAAAATCATGTTCTTGGAGGACAAATATAGCATAGTGTGGCCCTTGCCAATCTTTTAATGAGGACAATGAAAAGACTTAAAAAATTGTGCACCTCACCTATAAAAGTCACATTATTTAATGTAAATCATAACATTTACAGTGTTATTATTGTTCATAATAAAGATACGTGTACTATTTCTAGTTAATTTTTTCGTTTGCGTTAAATAAGACTTTAGTTTTTTAATTTAATTCGAAATTAAAAATTAGTATTATATCAAATTTTGATATAACTTTTAAAAATACATATATATATAATCATTTAAATTTAATTGTGATAAAAATTTTAAATATCAATCACTTTTTCAATTGACATAAAAGCAAAAGTATATCAAGTCAAATGATATAAAAAATGCTAATATGAAATATGTTTAATAAATAATTAATATAATTGAATTAAAATTATTATATTTATCAAGTTTTAAAGTTTAAAAATTATAATATATCAAAGTTTGGATAAAAAATTGAAATTTTGTATGAAAGTTTAGAAATTAAAAATACTTTTTTTTCCTTTTATATATACATATAAAAACAAAATTGTAGTTGTCAAGTATAAAAGGAGGGAGAAGAGTACAGAAACTTTTGGTAACTAAGATATTGAGTTTGCATTGATGGTAGTTTTTATCACTTTACTGTAATTCTTACATTACAATTGCATAACTGTCAAAACGAGTGAGAATCACCTCTTTTATTCCAACTACTTTATAAGTTAATATATTTAGTTTTCCTTTTATTTAACATGTAAACTTTTACAAATATCAATTCGTTAAGTCCATCACGGTTAATGGATCAAATACACTGCTATATGACTTTATAGTCGAGAATTTAAGAATATATAGTACTTCTTTTGCTTGAATCACTCAAAAAGTTATCTTACCAGTGACTAAATTTAAATATAAAAAGTAATTAATCATTATAATTAATAATCAATTTAGATATCAATTTATAAACTAAAAATTATTAGTAACTAAAATAATTTTTAGAATGGTCACTATAATAAATTAATTTTTAAATTAATCATTAACATTAGCTATAATGGTTTTAGTCAAGAAAAAATTAATCTCTAAAATTGTCCTATTAGTAACCAATTTAAATATAAATTTATAGACCAAATCATTGGTAACTAAAATAATTTTTAAACTGATCAATAGTTAATTAATTTCTAAATTAGACATTAACACTAGTTACCAAGGTTTTAGTTACCAAAAAAAATACTCTCTAAATTTGTTTCATTAGTGATCAATTTAGATACAAATTTACAAATCAGTTTTTTTTTTAGTTAAAACTTTGGTATCTAATGTTAATTCACTATAATAACCAATTTAAAAACTAAAAATAATTCGTAACAAAAATAAATTTTAAACTAGTTACTATAGTGATTTGATTTCTAAATTAGGCATTAACAACTACAAAGATTTTAGTTACCGAAAAAATTAGTTTCTAAATTTATTCCATTATCATTAGTGACCAATTTAGATACAAATTTATATATCCTTCTTTGTTGTAGGTAAAACATAGGTATCTAACGTTAGTGATGAATTTAGAGAACAATTCACTATAATAACCAATTTATAAATTATTTTAATTACCAATAAGTTTTAGTTTATAAATTATCTAAATTGGTCGTTGTAGTGACTAATTTTTTTTATCATTAAAATTGATGACTAATAAGAGATTTTCTTATAGTAAATTTCAAAATTTTAAAATTTAAATACTATTTTCCATTAATTATATTTTTCCACATAATTTATAGTAAGTTAAAGAATTAAAGTTTTAATTTAATACTAAAATTCAAATTATATGGTTTTTATTTTTTTTTATTGTGTCTTTAAAATATACTAAATGTAATATATTTAAAATATTAAAATCAGTGCATATTAATATGTTTTAAAATCACAGATACTATTAAAATTTTGTAAAAAAAATTAAATCAGTAGTTTTTAAATTTATAATTACAATATATGTAACATCCCGTTTTTATAGTTTTTAAACTATTAAACAAAACATTTAAATTTCAATAGTTCAAAAGCAGAGAGTGACATAAGTCAGCATAATCTAATACAGTCATCCAAAAGAAGTACATATACTAATCAACATGTACAACCCACATCACTAAAGGTTACAAAACATACTAAACATTCATTAGAGAAATAGGTGGCTACTACAGCTGGGAAACGTCCTGGAAACCTGTTCAACGTCCGCCTGGGAAGGGTGTACCTTCATCTGCGCTTTTATCTGCTCACGTCATTCAATGAGGACAATCATTGCAAAAGTAGAAGACACACAGAACACCATAAAACTAGAAGGGTAAGCTAACTTGAACAGAGAGCAAATCATGCAAATTTTTATACTATATCAGAAAATAGACTTGCATTACACGATCAATTAAAATCCTCCAATTAATTCTGACTACCACACCACACCGTATTCTAGACTCGATATCCAGATTATGTAAGTGGCATTGGAGCTCTTGGTGACTTGCACTTGAGATGGTTCCTAAACTCTGCAGAGTTTTAGGCACAAGGGGTATTCACCCAACCACTCTCAAGGTAAATCCCATCACCTCTATGATGGATCGAAATCATAGACCAGGACCTCCTGTTACTTCCCCCGACGTAATCCATCATACTCTACTTGAGTCTTAATGGTTACTGGAAGCGTCAGGATATCACCAATCTGAGTCCTCATGCCCTTTACATTTACTAAACCACGCACCTTAGGATTTCCCTTGAAATCCTAACTCTACATACTTCTAATCACATCAAGTTCACACTTAATTTCTTCATACAGTTTAACATGCATAAGGATCGCCTACATTATCAACCATCATCATCTTAAAGCAACCAATCAAGCATCAAGAACTCAAAACAGTGGGAAAAACCCATCTTCTGCAAGGAATCTCGCTTGGGCTAGAGGGTCTCGCCTAAGCTAGAGAGGTTATCTCGCTTAGGCGGCCTACTCTCGCCTGGGCGAGAGCCCTTACAGTGGCAAAAGAAATTCTGGACGAACTCTCGCTCAGGCGGAGCTGGCTCGCCTAGGCGAGAGGTTGTCTCGCTCATGCGACTCCAACTCGCCTAGGCGAGATTTCGTGCAGTGACAGGGGTGCTCTTCTGATATTCTCGCTCAGGCGAGAGCAACTCGCCTAAGCGAAACTATTAGGAAATCCTCCCTGTTCTTCACATGCAAACTCGCCCAAAGTTATCCCCCGCCCAAAACCACACACCAGCAACATCCAACACCATTTCAACGAATAAACATGCAATTAAAACGTTCACAAACACAATCCACATCAAAATGAGCTAAAGAGTTAGCTTCCCTTACCTTCTTGCCAAGAACTTAGTTGGTGGAATCAAGCAAATTGCAAGACAACAGAATTTTCAGTTTAACCTAGGAGAATCCATCACCATGACATGGAGAATGAAGAATTACATGATCAGACTCAAAATTCAGAGATTAACTAGTGAATTCTAGCTGAAATTGAACCCAATTTAAAATGAAACCTACCTAGGAGAATGGAAGCTGAGGGAGGAAGCTGGTGGGGTTCCTGTGGGTTGGTTCTTCCAGAATCTGAGTGTGAATTATGGAAACAGTGAGATATGGCAGCAATAAGGAAGAGAAGTTGGGAGAAGGGTGGATTGCAGAGAAGTTGAGAGAATGAGGTAAGGTTTCTGTTTTTAGGAAAATAAGAAAGAGGGGTTTCACAATATATATATATATATATATATATATATATATATATATATATATATATATATATATAAACTTATACTTTGTACAAAATAAAATCCAAACATTTTGTCAATTTTAAAAAGAATCTAGATACAATTTAAATTTAATCTTTTAAAATTATAACGTAACTTTTTTGAAAACAACAAAAAAAATTGTCATTATAAAATACTTTTATAAAAAAGCAGTATAATTTTATGAGAAAAACGAAAAGACGATATAAATATAAAGTATTTTTTATGACTAAAGTGTATTGTTATGAAGTGGGTGTGTACTCAATTTTACGACCACAAGTTTGATCGGTATCGATGGACTACTAAAGTTATTGTTGATGGAGTTGGTATGGTATCTATTTCATTACAACAAGTTTTATTGATATTTTTATTTTAGGTTCAGCCGTCAATTTCAGGTTGTTTTTTTTGCTGCATCTTCTTCCAGTGGTTACAATTTAATATACACGTGAACATAAAAATCATAAAATACATTTTCTGCCCAATCAAATGCCATTAAATTAACCTCTTCTCTCATCATTTATTTCATTATCATTAATTTGTAAGACAAATAATATGACATATTTCCTGAATTCACTTAATGTAAATGGAGAGAAAAAAAATCTTTATCCATTTCCCTTACAAATAGGGTGAGATCGATAAAATGGATTGATTAACTTTAATCTTAAACACACACTACACACATATCTCTAATTTAATAAAACATAAATATATAATATATGAGTTATTAAGTTATAAATTATTAATAAAGCACAAAAAATGAAAATGAAACGTTACATTATGCTAAATGATTTTAAAAAACTAAATAATGAATAGAAAATATAATGAATAATTTTTAGTTGTAATTTTTTTATGAAGAAAAAAAAAATTGTTATACTTAAGTTAATGTAAACTTGTAATTAGCTCTTGGTTTAAATTCTGAAGATACATATCGGAATAATAAGAATAATTAGTAATTCAGACTAAGAAAACTTGGTATATAATTCAGTTATACTTATCTCGATTAAATTTTAGAAAAATTATACTTTGACTCTCATCTTTTAATTATTGATGTTACTAATGTGGATTATTGATTATTTTAAAAAATAGTGATACATTAATCAATGACATACATTAAACTACATCAGAAAGTAAAGGATAAAAAAAAAAATCATAATATCATTGTCCTAAATTTTATTTTAAACTATTAAATTTATCACCAACAAAAAATAACCATTAAAAAACAGCTCAATTAAATAATGTTGGTTTAGATATGCTTTTGTTAAACAAAATAAAATAATTGAAATTTACTATATAACAGTTTAGCACCTTCTTAATTTCATTTTAAGGAAAAAAATGAGTTTATTGCTTAATTTTGCTATCATTTATTTATGTCATTGAACGTAATACTGGCATATTCATTTAATACACCGAATAACGAAAATCAACGAATTAGAATACAAAATAAACGAATGTTTCAAAATTGCGGATTGAATTAAAATTACAAGTTTTTATAAATTTGCAGAAAAAAAAATTCAAAGTTGTTTCACCCTAAATTGCTTAAAATAGCATTGTTATATGATCACTGTATTTACAAGATATGTTTATTTTGAATTTCCGAAACTCAATCACATTACAAAAGGTATAAGTATAAATATAAATAAAATAAACAGTGAAATTATTATTTTGATTAACTGCATAACGACATATTTTGAAATTAAAAAAAATGTCATTTAAAAAAATAATATTTGAACTCATTTATTTATTTTTAAATCAATCACTTTTAAATCATCGTAACATGTTAATAAGAAAGATCAAAATAAAAAATTTAAAGTTGATTGAAGAAATAGATTAAAATTATATTAAAAAGGTTAAAAAAAATGGATGAAAATATATATAGAGATAAATGTAATTTTTCCATAATTAAATATTTTGACATTTGTTAGGAAGAAGAAAAAAAAGTGACAGCAGCATTTGATAATAGAATGTGTCTTTTGTAGTTGGTTTTGTGTTCCAAAGCAGGCCTACCTCAGTAACTCGCCGTATATTTTGGCTTTTGCATGCAACTCTAGTTCCTGTCTTACAAACATTATTTCTACCCTTTAACATACAAACATTCAAATTACTACTACACTCATTCAAATAAATGCCTGCAATTCATAACAAATTCTTCGCAATATTTCTAATTTCTTTTTATTAATAAATCTAAATATTTGTTATCCATAGATGTTTGATGAGTAAAAAGGAGGACATATCGTTAATTTTTTTTATTTAATTGAAGAAGATTTCGAAAATATCATTTCAATAAATTGATAAAATTTATTATATTTTATTTTTCCCTTTGCCGCTCCTCATATCATGGGTCTAGGAATCAAACCCCACTTTTATAATTGTGTTAGGCCTTAGCCTTGGGGTAGGACCCAGGAGTTAGAGCCTCCCCTTAAAGCATCTCTTTTTTGTTTTCCTTATAAAACTGATTTAAAATAATAAATATAATATTAACTTTTATCAATATTGAGAAATGTAAGATAAACGAATAAAAAGAGAGGACAAAAGGGTGAAATTTTCTGGATTCAATAATTTAAAATTCTTTTAAACCAATTAATTTTTTGGTTCGGTAAAGAAATTGAGTAACAAAGTTCGTACATTATCTTAATTTCAGATATATTTAAATCTCCTTTTGTTTTTATAAACTTTTTTTTAATCAACAACCAGTGTAATCAGTTGCCATGCTAAATGTTCGTACACAAATTCTTGGATGTTTCTGTTCTCTGATATTTGTTGAAATTATTTAATATTATTTTTTTGGTTGTGTTATGTGAGTAGAGCTGGATTCCCTTTTGACCTAATTAATATTCATGATTTCACATTAAAAGCTTCCTTTTCTTATTATACGATCTGCTGCATGTGTTACATTTAAAGCTTGATGTTTTGATGAGTATTGGCATTAAATAGAAGTGGTAGTATCAATATTCGCAACTTTAGGTCATGTCTTTATTTGCATGTGGTTTCTTATCGTGGTAAGAGCGTCTCTGCTTTATTTATTGCAGCGTTTTAGATTGCTAATTTCTGCTTAAAGATATCAGGAATTCAAAATTAAATTATTCAACATTTTATATTAAATGTTTTTTCTTAATTCTTTTTTTCACAGTTTTAATAAAACTATGTACCGCATTGCTTTAAAATAATATATACTGAAATTTTAATCATGGGATTTTATCCTTATATTTCACATTTAGTATTATAAATATTGCAAAATTAAGCTATCGTTGAACAACTGTTAATGAATTAAATAACTACATTATTGTAATAAATTTATATTAATTTATCACAAAAATATTAATAATATGATTAAGTAGACTTAACAATTTTATATAGTAAGAATAAAAATTGTATACAACATATAATATGTGTATGTGTGTGTGTGCGTGTGTGTGATGTGTTTAGGATGATAGTGTTAGGCTGTGTTCTTTTTTATACATTGATTTGGGCGAGGGTGGGAGTGTGTGTGTGTGTGATGTGTTTGGGATGATAGTGTTAGGCTGTGTTCTTTTTTATACATTGATTTGGGCGAGGGTGGGAGTGTGTGTGTGTTTGTGTGATGTGTTTGGGATGATAGTGTTAGGCTGTGTTCTTTTTTATACATTGATTTGGGCGAAGGTGGGAGGGATTTGTAGGTGATTTTGGAGTAGATTAGAGAATAAAGTTTGTGATTAAATTAATTGATGTAATATATTAAAAAAAATTAATAGATAAAAAAGTTAGATTACACTAATGTCTTTAATGTTAAAAGTAATAAGAAATGATATATAAATAATTTTTTTTTAAAATTTTATTGAATGATTGAAATTATAAAAAAAATTATTTATAAAAAAATGAATAATACAATATATTTGGTATGAAAATAAATTTAACATTTACATATTAAATATTTACGTAAGAAATAGTTTATTTATATAGAGATTTTATTTTATTTTTAATAGTAGCGAGAATAATTTAGTATTTTTTCCTGCATCACCCTCTAATCTTATCATGTATAGCAGAATGACATCTCATAGGAATCATGTTAATCCTCTCTCACCATCTCCCTTTATCATCCTGAAAAAAATACGTAAAATATCTCTTATTCCTTACTTCGTGATCTTTTTGCATAATAAATTTGTGCAAAAAACACAATATTAATGTCTTTGTGTGTGGAAAGACGACCAACTTGTTGATCGTTTGTTTTCATGTATGTTTATTAATTTGGAGGATAGTAAAAATAAACTTTTATCCATTTACCTTTTAATGCAAAAATCTGAAATAATTTTTGCTTACTAAAACAAACTAACCCTAACTTTATTTTAAAACAAAGTATGCAATATATACACTTAATTGTATACGATATATACAATATATATATATATATATATATATATATATATATATATATATATATATATATATATATATATATATATATATATAAATATATATATATATATATATATATATAAATATATATATATATATATATATATATATATTAATTTAGTTATTTAATTTGTATGACATAATTATAATTTAGTTAAATTTAATTTAATTAAAAAAAACGGTAACTTCATATTATTTTTGTGACATGTATTGTATTTCATTAAAATAATATTCGCATATTTTAGTACATACAATTTTAATTACTTGTTTTTAGAAATTAACTTCATTTAGTTTATGTTTAAAAAATACAATAATCATAATTTAGTTAATTTATTCGTAATTTATTTTATTTTTCCAATTTAATATTTTTATTATAATTAATAAATTCAATTTTATTTTAATATAATTTCCATCATTTATATTATAATTTATATCACATTTCATCATAAAGATAAATTGGTAAACATAATTTTGTATTTGTTAAAACATTTTTTCTAATCTATTACATTCATAGTATCATTTATAAACTTCCATAAACTTTTCATTTAAATCTCTCTATTCATCCCTTATTCTAAACAACCTTACAATATTTTTTTTATCCTCTCAATTTCATTTATTCCTCAAAATTATTCTTTTCTGATTTAAACACTACCTTAATGCTTTAAAAAAACATCTAAATATACACATCTAATTAATATAGAGTTTATATAAAAAAAGACAAAATTTAAAATTAGTTTTTAAAAAATAAAAAATTAAAGGAAACCTCATAATATTTTGTGAATAAAAATATATTTAATGTTTGAATAAGTGATAAGTGACCGATTAAAACAGAAAATTAAAAAAAAGAAAAGAAGAAAAAGAGAATAACTTTATTAAGAAAGAAAAAAGGTTGGTTTACTAGATATTTCATAATTAATCATTGGCATTTTTTCATATTTTTTAAATAAAAATAAATCAATATTTAAAAAAATAAATATATAATAATAGTAAGTTAAAAACAAATATATATATATATATATATATATATATATATATTTCAATCAAATAACTATTATTTTTTATTTTTCACTTTATTCATTTCTTTACTAAACGAAAATAAATCATATATATTTATATATAATTTGACAGTGACATAAAAAAAGATATTATTATATGGTTTTATCATTTATGAGTACGTGAGTTGTAAACTGTAATGTCGATTTTCAATTCATGTTTGTGTTATGGTCGGCAACTGAGAGAACCACATACGCGTGTGACAGTGAGAGAGAGAGAGAGAGCAGTGTGTCTTTATGTACTTCCAACATCCCACTCTCTCTCACTCCCCACTCTTCTTTTCTCTTCTCTTCTCTTCTTCCACATCACATATTCTCTCTCTACTTTTTCTTCTTCCACCAATCACCAACACATTCACCTTTCTCTTTATTTACAACAATCTTCTTCTCCTGCTTTCATCAACAGTCACAATCTAACCACCTTCTCTTCTCACATACTTCAAACAACCCTTTTCTCCTCTCTCCATCTCCATCCTTTCTCCTTCCATACCTTCATCTGTTGGCCACTAGAAGAAGACACACCTTATTTCCTTCAAACCTTTTCTCTGGGTTGTCTTTTCTCGTGGAAAGCGAGGATATTTAATATTTTGCATTGAGATGTTTAAGGTTATGGAAAACATGGAGAGGGGTTCAGAAAGGTGCTTAGATTCTCAACTGTGGCATGCCTGTGCTGGTGCCATGGTTCAAATGCCACCTCTCAACACAAAAGTCTTTTACTTTCCCCAGGGCCACGCGGAACACGCTCATGGGAAAGTAGATTTTGGCCAAACCCGGGTTCCACCACTCGTCCCTTGCAGACTCTCTGCCATGAAATACATGGCAGACCCTGACACAGATGAGGTGTATGTCAAAATGAGGCTGATCCCTTTGAGGGAACATGAATTGGATTTGGAGGATGATTGTTTCTTGGGGAACACTGGAGCGGAGGGTCAAGAGAAACCTCCTACCTCTTTTGCCAAGACACTCACACAATCTGATGCCAACAATGGTGGAGGTTTTTCTGTGCCTCGTTACTGTGCAGAAACCATCTTCCCGAGGTTGGACTATTCAGCCGAGCCTCCAGTTCAGACAATCATCGCCAAGGATATGCATGGACAGTGCTGGAAGTTCAGGCATATCTATAGAGGAACGCCTAGGAGGCATCTTTTGACCACAGGATGGAGCAATTTTGTGAATCAGAAGAGGCTTGTTGCTGGGGACTCCATTGTGTTTCTGAGGGCAGAAAACGGGGATCTTTGTGTTGGGATAAGGAGGGCTAAGAAGGGGATTGGTGGAGGGTCTGAGTTCTCTTCCGGATGGAACCCTCTCTTTGGTGGGGTTTCTGGATTCTTGTGTGGGAGTGAGAACAACATGATGGGTGGTGCAAAAGGCGGTGGTGACGAGATGGTGGGAAGAGTGGCTGCTGAATCTGTTCTTGAGGCCGTAGCTTGTGCTGTCAATGGTAGGCCCTTCGAGGTTGTGTACTATCCAAGGGCTAGTTCCCCTGAGTTTTGTGTTAAGGCTTCTGTTGTGAAGGCTGCAATGCAAATTCAGTGGTGTTCTGGGATGAGATTCAAAATGCCCTTTGAAACTGAGGATTCTTCCAGGATTAGCTGGTTCATGGGCACCATTTCTTCTGTTCAGGTTGCAGATCCCATTCGTTGGCCTGATTCTCCTTGGCGTCTTCTGCAGGTACACTACACCCCATTATGGATTTCCTTTTACTATTACATTAACATGATAACTTGTTCAGATCCCCTTCCTCAACTTGTCTTTGCTCAGAGGCTATACTTTTATTCTCTCCGTGTGGTACTGATTTGACCAACAGTGACATTGCTCCATCAATGGATAAACTGTTCATTGGATTTCCAGTTTACTCCTTTTCAACCTCATTCTAAAACTATTCAATGCTTAAAAAAGATGTAGCACAGTATACACTTTGTCAGACAAGATGATTATTTCCTGATGCAATGTTTTTGTTTATCTTTCTTATTTATGTGTTGTGCGCCTTTCCTGTTAAGCAGTTGCTGAATCATACTCTGAATTGTGCAAATTATATGTGCTGTGTTCAGCAGCATTTTAATTTAAAATATATTCGTTCTCTATAAACGGATTTTCTTACTGTTCTAGGACCATTTCAATTAAAAATAACGGTGAATAGTAATAACTGTTGAACTACAGTAAAGTAGCAAATCGTTTTTCATCATTTTAAGCATGTCTGTTCAGTGCTGACAAATTCTTTCTAGCAAGTACCATTGTTGCTTGAATTAGGCACTGTCTCCATAGAGTGCTTTTGATGATTGAGCTTTACTTTTGGAAGTCCGAGTTACCTTTACCTTTTACCTTTTAACAATACTATGGGAGGATGTTTGTCTTTATTTTTTTGTTGGTTGGTACTGTTTTGGCTTAAAGTATGGTTAAACATGAAAATAATCCATAATTTGTGATGTCACGTTTCAGGTGGTATGGGATGAACCAGATTTACTTCAGAATGTGAAGTGTGTAAACCCTTGGCTGGTTGAACTAGTCTCTAACATGCCCAGCTTCAATCTCTCTGCATACTCACCTCCTAGGAAGAAACAACGCTTCCTAAATGACCCATATTTTCAAGTCATCAACCAACTTCCAATGCCATCTTTCTCTAGCAATCTTCTGAATTATACCAACTCTCTTTGTAACATTGAAAATAATAGTTCTGCAGGCATACAGGGAGCCAGGCATGCTCAATTTGGACTATCTCCATCTGATTTTCCCTTCAACAAGCTCCCAGCAGACATGCTTCTAGGTGGTTTCTCTAGGCTTGACCATGCAACAAAACCTGTTAGGCCTCCTTGTGGAACCTATAAGAACACCACTTCTAATACTACCACTAATAAGACCAATGTTGACATATCTTGTCTGTTGACTGTGGGAAATCCCAACCCGAATTTTAAGGAATTGAATGCAACAAAAGCACCCCACATCTTGTTATTTGGAAAACTTATTCACACCGAGCAACACTGTTCAAACACCAGCTCTGCAAGTACAACTGGGAATAGTGTGTCTGAGGGGAATTCGCTCAAGACTTCTAATGCTTCTGATGGCCTAGGTTCTGCTTTGCACCAAAATAGCCCAATTGAGAATAACTCTGATGGAGGGTCTCCCTGGTACAAGGATCAGCACAAGGCTGATCTGGGATCCGACAACGTTAACACGTTATGCATTGCTTTGTAACTGATCAACTTATTTTCAGTTGCTGCGCCAGTGAGTTCTTGAAGAAATCTTGCGGCTAACTATTTTTAACATATTTCAACAGCTCTAGTGCTTCCTTTGTTGTATAGGCGTTGTTTTTCCTTCGGCATAATTGTACTTAGGTGCAAGTTAACAAAAATATTACCCATTTGATTCAGAAACATCATAACTATTATGAGTTGTTATTCCAACTGTGTAATCGTGAAAACTAGAGGGGTAATATTTTTGTTAACTTGCACTCACTTAAGTTTTCTGTCTTGCTACATTTCTTTAATGAGGGAGAATCCCTCTTCCAATTATGGGATATGATGTAACTCATCGTAGAGATTGTCTTCTTCATTTAATATTCGAGTTTCCATAAACTTCTCAAGGTGATCTTTATCCAAAATTATCAATTCCTTTCTGTTTGGACACTTTTATCATTCCTGAAAAACCAGAATTCTGAGTCAGAGTAGTTGTCCTACGCAAAGCTTGAGGATTGTAACGGTCAGCAAAAAACATAAATGTCGGTGTTTGAATTTGACAATTGAAACTTATTGCAAGCCAAAACGCTTGTCCCCGTTGCTTAGGAGTATTTCCTAAATTAAACCTTAACATGAGTTAGGAAAACAAACCATCTAAAATGAAGATACTTGGCATAGAAACAGTGAGAAGTATCTACTAAACTTCACTTTCTTGATGCATTGATTAGTTTACCTAGCAAGATGAAGAAGTGGTCAATTGATTAGTTTCCTCTTTGTAGTTACTTTAGGGGACAATGAACTAATCAACAAGTGCAGTCCCAAATAAAACAAAAACGTTCTTTGTTATTTGAATTTCACAGTGGTATGGCCCACGTAGCGGTGGTGATCTCAGGATGAAGATACACATACACTCACTGCACACGAAGTTTTCTGGGACATTGGAGCATTAAGACAAGGATATCAACTCTGAATATAAAATGGAAATACAGAGATTGGGTAAATATGATATCAAGTTGAAGTTGATAATCACAATGCAGGCAAAGATATAGCAAGTAGGGAACAGCACCTTGTTGTAGACTCCGTTTGCCGTTTTACCTCACAATTGGACAATAAACCGTGTGCCTTAGGTGGAAAAGTATCTACTTCACCAAGATTCTCCATAACCCTTTCTCCCAAAAATAAAAAACAAACACAGAAAATGATGATGTTACGTGGTAACAACTGCCAAATATTGCCAACATCAATCATGTTCGGAATAATTAAAAAACAAAGACAGTTGTCTCACATCACCAAATATATTCATTTAAATGGATCTCAACAAGGTAAACAAGTGAATCCATACAAAAATTACTATGTACATATATATAATAAGTCAAAACACACAACATTTTAATATTTGACTTTTGTTGTTAATCTTTTTTACTATCGGATAATACCCAATTTTTTTATGACTTAACTTTTATTTTTTTACTATATATAGTTATTTTCCCTTTATTCTCTTCTCAAAAGCGCAAGCACACGCTTTTTACCAACTGCATTGAAAATATTACGAACAAGTTAATATATAACACTTAGAACAAATTGAATCTAAACAATGCAAACATTTTTCCTCCTGAAATATAGCTTAAAGTATAACAATTATATATTCTTGACTATTGTATCATCTCTAAAACTACCAGTTAAGTTTTTTTCTCTGCACCAATTTAAAATGGCAAAACTATTGCCATCAATAATAGTTATGTCGTTCGTCTTTTTCGATAAATATCCTAGTGGTGAAGCAATAGTTAATCCTACTACTGTTATCATGTGAAGCAACCTGCATCTAATTTCCCAACCATCGGTTAGTATATAAGATAAGGTTGACTCTGATGGGCTGGCATTCATAAATTAATTCTACAAATTCTTATAATATTTTTTTTTATTTACCAAACAAATAAAGTATTCAATGTTTTTTTTTAACGTTTTACAATAAAAAACACATCAATTTAAATTTTCTATTTCATATAATAATGAAAAAACATAAGAAAAAAAAATTCTAAGAAGATACAATATTTCTCGATTCACAAATCATCATCACAGATCTAGCAATGAAATCCATATTTAAGTGTATTGTAATTGAATTTCCCCTCCACCTCCTCTTCAACATATGGGTGTCACCCGCCATTAATTAAATCTATAATTCATTCATATAATGGTTGTTGTGATGGAAAGATCAGTCTTTGATTATGTGCCTCGTTAGATTTTTATTTCTTCAAAGGAAAAATATATACACTACAAGGTTTCAGGTCGTTGAATGTGAAAGAAAAATTGGCAAAATTCATTAATAATTAAATTCAGTCTATTCTGCATATGTGAACTATGTTAGCCACTTGTGACGAGCAACAGGTTCAGTCATATATATAT
>Ga0214542_1002222_pt1 | contig 40229 bp, 18 predicted proteins | sample CNSS1metaG_FD_160096 | JGI IMG/M metagenome (GOLD analysis project Ga0214542, IMG submission 160096) | Root nodule microbial communities from cowpea collected in UCLA plant growth center, Los Angeles, California, USA - CNSS1 | ecosystem: Host-associated > Plants > Roots > Nodule | place: USA... | reverse complement strand
TTTATTTTTTATATATATATATATATATATATATATATATATATATATATATATATATATATATATATATATATATATATATATATATTATCTTATATTTTGATTCATTTTAATTTATTATTTAATTATTTTTAGATCATCGTATTATATTATTAAAAAATTAAAAATAAATAATTAAAAGATGATTGAAATAATAAATTAAAAGTGAGTGAAAATATATTTTTTTATGTTTCTTCTTTCATTTCAAAATTAATTGATCACATTCTAAGAAAATTAAATACGATTTTTTTAATAGATTCACATTGAACGAGGTTGAATACTTTCTTGAAATATATTTATTTAACCTTTAATTTAGATAAGCTAAATTCAGTGCATGAACTTTTTCTTCCACTATGTATATCTTAATTATTATACGCACAGAAAAGGTATTAGTTAAAAATATTTTAATTTGCAGCTGTATTTGCATGTAATGATTGGACGTGAGATGCAAGTAGTAATAATAAAATAGAATAATTTTAAGTAATTTTAGGAAGGAAAGTGCTAAAACCACAGATGCATAGTTGCATTGCACCATTCACCTCACTCCTTCATAAATAAATACTACAATCTGAAGCTAATTTAATTTAACGTATATACTATTTTTATTTTTCTAAAAACAGGTTCCATAACATTTGAAACAACTTCTGAAATCAGTCATATATATAAATGTTTAACTATAACTGTCAAAATGGGTTGGAATCCGTGAGCTAATCCGACTCATCACGAGTTCCGGCCGGATTGGATTGAAATTTTTTTACAAATTTCAATACGGATTGATTTTTGACCCAGCTCATCTAGAACCCGACTCATCCGGGTTGAATCCGTGATGAACCGGGTTGGCTCACCAGTCCGCAGATAAAATGGTCACACAAGTGTTTTTTATTAAGTTGGACTTTACATTTGGGTCATGTCAGATTTTTTTTTTTAGCCAACACATAAATAATTTGTGTTTTTTTATTTTGGTTTGTATTTGGATTGTATTAAAGTTTATTTAGATTTTAATTAGAATTATAATTTAGTTTTGACTAAAAAATAAATAAAAAAATTGTATTCTTTTTAATTAAGTGAACCCGTGAGCCAACTTATTTAACCCGCCAAACCGTGATGGGTCGGGCCGGATTCAAATTTTTTGACTCACTAAAAAATGAGCCGGATTGGGTTGGGTTGGCTCACTAAATTATCAATCCATGATAAGTTTACCCGTTTGACCAGCTCTGTGTTTAGCTATTTGAGTAAAATATTATAGAAACAAAAGAGAAAATGAAAACGATGGAATACCATGGAATAATCTAATAAAAGAAACATTCAAGAGAATTATTAAATAAAAAATAAAAAATATAGCCTGTAGATTGATACTTGTTAGGTAATAATTAAGCCTTTTTTCATACAATATTAGTCAATAGATTCCTCCCAAACACTCCACTTAACCTAACAAGCTGAAAAACTAAGCATAATTAGGATGATAATTAATGGATAATATTGGCATATATACCACGTTTTTAAAAAAAAATATATATATATATATATATATATATATATATATATATATAGAGAGAGAGAGAGAGAGAGAGAGAGAGAGAGACATCTGCCCAAACATATTAGGTAGAAAGTTCGATATATGTGTATACCTTATCTACAAGATATATTCCTACATCCAAATTCATGACTCGTGTTAATTTAAATATTTCATTACACATTTGTTTAATAAACTGATAAAATATTAAATTTATACTAATATTAATGGTAAAGTTTAAACATGTCTTATAGTTATGAATGCATTTTTGTTATTGTATACAAAAATATTTGTCATTCTTTAAAACTTGAGTTTTTTATTTTTAGTTCTTATTAAATGAATAAATTTATAATTTTTATAGGATATTTGTGTTTAATATATTCTTTTAAAATCTCACATTACCTTTTTTTTTTTTCTTTTACATTCATTTTATGATGGAGAAGGAATTATTTTTGATATCTTAAAAAAGTTTAGAAGTTGTGTGCTTACTTTAATAACGATGAAAAATAAATACATAAAAGTTAAAGTATAATAAACTTTTTTTCATTTTAAAGTGTTAAGAATATTTTTATATTCATTAAAAAAAACTAGTTAAAAAAAAAAAGCACACGTCTAAACCTAAATTATTGAATAAAATACCCAATTATCATTTGTGGTTATTGCTTCTGCACCACGATAAAGAAAATTTGTGTTTTTTTTTGGATAAATCACGTTTGCAGTGTGCATGAAGGAACCTTTTTTTGAAGAGAAAGGAATAGTTGCAAACAGAGGTTTTGTTGCATGATGCATTTCTTATGTGTGGTTTTATCAGAGTTCATAAAGATGAAAGATGTCTCGTCTCAGCTTCTAGAGATGTTGACTTGGATGATCAATCCATGATGTATCATATAATATGGAATGCTTAGCCGTGTTATCACAACATCTCTATCCAGTTTTCAGTTTCACTGTTTCTGTAAATTTCATATTTTAACATAAATAATATGTTACACAAAACTTTTCAATAATGAGAAAGAGACTCACATATCAAACTTTCCGCACTTAAAAGGAAAATAATGCACAAAATGTCCAAGAAATCTTAGAAACAACTACCACGTTTTTAAGATATTGTCAGTTTTGGAACGTTTTAGTTTCAGTTTTGTCCTTAAAAGGTATCTCGGAGGATGAAGGAAAGTAGAAGGATTTAAACTTCACTTGACCTCGACTTCTAAACGAGATGAGACTTTATTGAATGTAACGAAACAAATAACATATGAACAAATAAATATATTATTTTTATATTCTATTTAATAAAATTATTTCTATGTTTATTATATTTCTCACATATTTCTTTCCAGCCAAATAACCTTTTTTTTTTCTTCTATTTTCTCTTTCACCATCTTTTTTTCTTCTTCTTTCTTTCTTTACGACAAGAGTCTTAGTAAAAATATTAACGTAAACTGACACTAAAGTGTCATGACATGATAAAATTTAATTTAAACAACAATATGAAATCATTGTATATAAGTTTTGTTGAATAGGTGGAAAATGTGATATTTTTATTTTTTAAAAGAAAAAAGATACCAGCCTAGTAGCATTTTATCATATATTAAATTAACATATAATTAAAATCGCATTAATTAAATACTGAAATTAAAATAAAATAAAATAAAATCTAAAAAACCTGATTTATTTGGTGTGGTTCTTTCTTTTTGCATTCATATGGTTTCCTCCTACACTTTGGATATATGAAGTGTCAAAAATATCCTATCACACTATTTTATTGGAAAGATTCTAGATGATTTAGAAAGATTGTTAAATGTACATTCTTGAAATTTTGAATGTTGTCTCAGATTTCGTAACTTATAATTATTTATTTTCAACGTTGTTAAATATTTTTAAATTTTACAAATTGCAAAATTTAGAAATACATTTTAGATTCTATAATTCGAAATAATTTTTTTTCTTAAAAAAGTGACAAATCCAAAATTAAACTTTGGTTTGCTAAATAATGCAAAAGTTTATTTTATTATTTCAGAGTCAATAATCATGTGTCTTGCATTGTATATGTTATTCCCAATATAGGAGGAACTTTTCTAAAGTTATCACTATCACACTTTGCAATTTTAAGAATGTGTTTTGGGAACGATCTATTGTTGAGATAGGTTTTTGTATTTGTTTGTAGTAATTTAGAGGCGATGACAAAAGTGGATTTGCGTGATTACTCATTAATGTTATTTCGCTTCGTGCGAAGAGATTTATGCGCGATAAATCTCATTATACAAAAATAACATTAGTTTAATACCATGTTTATAGCATGCGCAATACTGTTTTATTCTAGTTAGGCTTGTTTTATTTCAAGAGTTTCTCAATTTCTTTATAAATACTAATGTAAGTATGTGTGTATGATTTTTTAAAGGATTAAATATATTTTTGTTTTTGATTTTTCAAGTTTCAATGAATTTTGAAATTATTAATTTTTTTTTCAAAATTTTTAACTAATTTAGTCATTTATTTTTAAAAATGTGTGAATTTAGTGCTTTTAACTAAATTTTGTGAAGTTTATATGACGTTTCAAGCGCATTTTATGATAAAATTTGAATTGTTTACACTGTTTGACACATTTTCACTTCAATATTAACTCAAATATTATTATAAAATGCGTTTAAAATATCAAATAAACTTAACAAAAATTAGTAAAAAGGACTAAATTCACGCATTTTGAAAGATAAATGATTAAATTGTTATAAAATTTCGAAAAGGAACTAATTTCAAAATTCATTAATTGTTGATGAATAAAAAAGAAATAAACAATTTTATAAAAAATAGATAAAGATAACCGTTAATTTTAAAAAATTTAATAAATAATTATATTATAAAAAATATAATTGATATTATAAAATATAAACACAAAAAATTAAATCTTTTTTATATATGTTATAGGTTATTGTCTCGCCATTCTAATAATTCACCGTGTTAAATACACTTATGAAACAAACCACGTTTTTTGGTTTTTCACCGTGTACTTTGCGACATTAAACAATATTCTGAATAACACAATCCAAAATACAAATTCAAAAGTTTAAGTTGTATTTTAGATTATATACCTAAAATGTTATTTTCATGCTTCAAATTACACAACTTGAAATAAAACACTAAATTTACTTATTTTCTTATGAATTGTTTAATATAAAAGATTTTCATATAATAAAATTATAAAAAAGAAAACTCCAAAACAGTAAAGATTAAAAATTTTAAAAGTATAGAGGTGTGAACAGGAATTAGAGGATGGAAAAAGAAATTGTCTTACTAAGCTAACTAAAAGTCCAACTAACGTGATATTGAATTAAAATTATGGACACGTACGGGTCCGGGTAGGAAACTGGGAATCCGAATAAATGATCCGGAAAAGAAAACCCTAACCCTGGATTGGCTCATTTCAGTAGCACGTGACACACGTGACTGTGAAAATAGGAGTAGTGAGCGCCGCAAGGCGCAATCACACTATCTCCGCTGAAACGCAAATGCTTTTACGTAGACCGTCCGATCGAGTGACACGTCATCAATCCGTGTGAATTCGTGTTTCAACGGCCAAGATCAGCGCTGCAGAGCAACTGGGGAAGCGAAGGGAAGAGGCTGGTAACTTGGCTGTTTTCTCCATTCTCGCGTGCTCGGTTTTCGATCGATTTTCGCTGAGCAAAGAATTTGGAAACGGTGTGGCAAACGTGCTCGGGTTTCTGGATTCGAAGATGAAGGTCAAGGAGGAATTGAGCGAGCAAGTGGAGGAGAACGAGATCACGCTTTTGAGTGAGGATGACGAAGAGTACAACTCAGAGGATGAAGTAGACGACGCCGAAGACGATGAAGACGATGACGAAGATGATGACGACGATGACGATGAAGACGGCAATGATGACGACGAAGATGATGATGAAGACGATGCTCCTGATGCCGGTAACGACGACGAAGATGACGAAGAGGAAGAGGAAGGTGATGTCCAGCACGGTGCTGATCCTGGAGACGGAGACGACGACGACGATGACGACGAAGATGACGACGACGACGACGATGACGAGGAGGAGGAGGAGGACCACGGTGAAGAGGTAGCTATCTCTGATTTAATTTCTTAAATCCCTAATTTTCTGAAATTGTTACGGTTTTGGTTTCGTCGAAAGTATTTTATCCTGGATTGTTTATTATATTTTAACTTTCCCTGATTCGTTTGATTTCTCCTTTAGTTTATGTTTTCCCCAAATTTTATTCTGTTTCAAGCTATAGTTTAGTAACCAGGGATTCTTCACTAACTCATTCATTTAATCATTTACGAACCTTACATGTTTCTGAGTTTTCCTTTTTGTTTTGGAACAACCTTTTTGCAGTGAAATTGGTTGTTGCTGTTGTGTTGTATCGTTACCGTGTTCTATTTTCTTTTTTATCTCTATTGTGCGGGATCGGTCGTAACATTTCCCTGCTGCAATGTCCTTTTCCCTTGCTTCAGAAATACACGGATCAGTACGGTTTGTACTGATTGGAAAAAAAGGAGGGGGCAAAGTTTGTTATAGCTCCTATTTAATTTTAGACATACATGAATTTTACTATGCTTTATGTTTAACAATATATTAATATCATTAAATTGTTCATTTCCATTTGATCTTTATCTTTTGATAATTTCTTCATTTATATTTTGATATGCTTGCGAATTTGGTCTTGTTGTCTTGTTTGATGCCAACCATATGGGGGAAACAATGAATACACTTTCACTTCGAATAATGGACCGGGGTCCTTCATTTGGCATTGTTTGGATCTCTTTATTTTTCCCCAATTTAGGCGTCATGGTTTTTTATGGGGGAAGGGATTGTTGAGAATCTACTTAATAGAATGATGTTTTTGCTTAAAGAGCATGGTTCATGTGAAATAAATTTTAGTGCTGTATCTATTGTGTTGCTCTATAGTCCATGCTTATCTTTTGCAATAATGTATAAATATAATTTTCTACTTTGCCATGGCCTCCTTCGTTTGAATCACCTGTAGGAGGATTTGGGAACAGATTACCTTATTCGCCCTTTAGGCACTGCTGAGGAGGAGGAAGCATCTAGTGATTTTGAACCAGAGGAGAATGGAGAAGAGGAAGATGAAGATGTTGATGACGAGAACGGTGAGAAGGCTCAGATTCCTCCAAAACGTAAGAGGTCGGGTAAAGATGGTTCAGACGATGACGATGGCGGAGAAGATGATGATGATGATGAGAGACCCTCAAAACGGTAGAGTTGGGTCCCTTATTTGCTTAAGGGATTAAACTAGTCAACCATAGGTTAACTTATCTCCCTTTGACCTTTAAAAACACTGCAGAGAAAGGTTATGGGAATTGTTTCATTCTCTCTTGTATCATTATGGTGCGACATTATTAGGCTTATTACTTTCAAATGCTTGGTGCATAGTCAGTCTATAATGGGTTAAACATTCGGTAGAACAAATTTTGCACATTTGAATGTTTTTAAGTACTTTGTAGCTCAGTAGATCTCATGTTATGTATTACTGTATCTGTTGGTAAATTTCTTCCTCTGACAAAATGTTTTTTCTTTTTAAAATCTATGCTCATTGGTTTGTATTGCATTTTAATGTTTGTTTCATCTTTCAGAAAGTGAACTCCTCATTGCTTCCATGATGATATATTGAATCTACTTCGAACAGAAAATTGGTACCCTTTTTTGTATACTAAAAATGTGCCATTTTGTTTGATTAAGAGTACCTATCAATCAATCCCTCCCACTGAAATAGGTGTTGAAGTTGAAATTATTCATACATGTTTGTTTTAGAATCTAAGTTAAACTATTCACTTCTTTAGAATCTCTTTTACAAGGTTCCTTCATAAAAAAAGGCTTTTACATTCCATAAAAGGAGAAACTCGATGGGGTGAACGTGAAACTGGTCGTACTTGGTTTCTTAGAATCTTAGGTGTTTGCTGTAAAAAAAAGTGTATATGCCATAAAAGTAAAATCCGTGCATAATTGTTTTTGTTTGAGTGCTGTACGGTTGAGATGGCTGGCCACTATACTCGATTGAAATGAACTGATGGCCTATTGTGATGTCTGCCACTGTTCGGGTATTTCTCCATAATGATAAAATTAAATCAAAATTGCAGGCAGGATATAAAAGAGTGACAGAATTAACCAATCAGGGTAAGGTTTTTCTAGCACCTCTAAACTTTCTTCTTTCACCTTTATAACCCTTTTGAATCTAATGGTAGAACTAAGTATAGTTTTCTACATTACATAACATCAAATCTATAAGTTCGATAAATTAAAGGAATCTAGTTTTTTAATTGAATCTTATCTCTTAAAATCAAAATATATAATAATTTTAACTTCTGCACTATATATTTAATACTTTTCCGAAACAAAATTTTCACTCTGAATCATAAATGATAGTTATTAGAATGAGTTTTTCTAGACAAACTTTTTTTCAAAACAGATTTTTTCTCTTTTTCTTCTTTCTGTCAAAGATCACAGTGAAAAACAGAAGTGCAGCGACACCGCGATGGTATAGGATAGCAAGAAAAGATATTTTCGTTTTTGATGTTAGTTTGTGGGTGCAATTAATAATAATGAGGTTACATGAAGAAAAAAAAAGCCTTTACAATTGTTAAAAGAGATTTGAACTTTTAGGTTTGGGCTTTTATTTTAGACTGTAGCAGAAAACTAAATAAAACAAGAGGTGAAGTAAGAAGGTGTGGGGTTGCAAAAGAAATTTCTTCTATCATGTAAATGAATATAATGTGTAACTTCAAAATAGTCACATGATTTGAATTAAAATGACATGTTATACAAGTGGATAATCAAAATTATACTTCTAACTTCTTAAAATTTTGTAAACTAAGTATTCAATAATTATGTATGTATGTAATATAGGCACGTGAGTTATATTTTATGTTTTTTAAGTTATACTCAATTTTAATAATGGGATTGCTGTATAAAACACCTTTGTACTAAATTTACACGATCAAACATAATGTAATATATTAGATTTTATCTAATTATTAAACATCCGTTTCCTTTTTTACATATTTAATTATAAATTACATTCAAATACTCAAATAACTATTTGACAACATATTTTTAAAATCAATACTGGTGTCGGCGAAGCAAATACCAATCCCTTTCGCACCATTCAATTCTCTTCCCACCATATATGATGGGGCAGGTGTAATGCCATTATCCATCTTTATGCATATTTAATATTTCTGTCAATATTTTTTAATTCACTTCAAATTTCAGTTAACCTTATAATTATATTTAATTATTATATTTTAATTGAAGTTAGGTTGAAATTAATTAATTAAACACACTACATTTATTGGAACTAGACCCACCCCATTATATGACCTGGATTCAAATCAAACAAATTATTACTACATTCAATTCAATTGTCGGTCACTGGGTACACACCGTGGAGAGAGTAAAAAAAGAAAAACACAAGTCAAAATCCCTTTTTTTTTTTATGTATATATAAAATGAGAAGAAAACAATAATGCAATGGTTAATGACCCCCTAAAAAGAAAAAAATAATAATGGAGAATTTTGTTTCATTTGTTTTTATCTGCTCGACACTTTTTTTCTTCTTCTCCAACAAAGACGCGCAGTGAGTTCTACTGTTATCACCTACCGTCGCTCACTGCACTCTTCTTGTATTTTACAAACGGAACCACATGAAGCATTTTGCGTAGTGAAATTTCTCTTCAATTGCCCTTTCATTCTCGCTGAATTAGGAAATAGCATTTCTCTCCACCAGATCCGGTGGCGGATCACCGTCGAACCGCTCTCATTCTTCGAATGCCGCTTCGGTTCCTGTGATTTCCGCTGCATCGGCATTCGGAACTGTGCTGTGATTCTTCTGCATCTTTTGCTTCTCCGAAATGCTTATCTTCAGTCCTGTTACTCCCGGTCAGGTACGCCTTCTGGTTCGGCCTTCTAGAGCCATCAGATCTTGCACCGACTCGTATTTTCTTGCCGCTAGTTACTCATTCATGTTTATTTCACCTTGGAATTTGATGTGTTGTGTTTATGCGAGAGACTGATTCTTGTTTTTTCGCCGCTAGTTAATCGTTGCCTATTTTTAATTTGAAGTGTCTGTATTTGTGATTAGTGATCGCTGTTGAATCTTTGGTTCGTGATTCTTGCAGGTCTCGTTCTTGCTCGGGATCACTCCGGTCGTTGTGGCATGGATATACTCGGAGATATTGGAGTATCGGAAAAGCTCGGTCTCGTCTAGAGCGTAAGTTCGACTGGATCGGTAACTCTTTGTGGCGTGAGTTTTTAGTTGCGCCTGTTGGCACAATGTTTGCAATTTACGGGAATGTAGCTTCCTCGAATTTCGAGATAACTAGAAAATTAATTGATCACTTACAGTTGCTGTGTTATTGGTTGAAGTGTTGAGTTAAGTAGTTGGCCACAATTGGATTAACGGACGTAGATATATGTCGCAGTAACGGGTTTTAATAGTTATGAATTGTGATGCTACCGCTATGCAACTTCTTTTTTTTTTTAATCCACCACAATTTTTTAGAATAAAGAATGTGATAATCCGATATGGATGAATTAATTAAGTGGCAGAGTCAAGTGTTCTGTGTGAGAGTTATAGTGTGAAGGTTCTTCCAAAAATATTATATTATTCCTACGTTTAAGAATGGAAGTGAATTAGAAAATTGTTGCCATGATTTCTTATGGTAGTTGTTCTCGTTTAGTGGTCACTCGGATATCAAATTGGTTGAAATGGGTAGTGATGCTGTTAAAGATGAAGACAAAGCAGTTTTATTGGAGGGAGGAGCTCTACAATCAGGATCCCCGAGGGCGCGGAGCATAACTGCCTCACCATCAATTATCCGGTTTGTAATCCATGTCGCCCTTGTTTTTGCTTAAATTATGGTTATATGTTTTGTTATTTTTTTGTCTTTGCTGAAACTTGCACTTACACGCTTGGTGTTTTCCTAATTTCTGCAGATTCCTTTTGATGGATGAATATTTCCTTCTTGAAAACCGTTTGACACTCAGAGCGATGTAAGTAAATTATATGAAATGAGAATTATTTCTTTATGTGGATCAAACTAATTGTTTTTCATTTCACCTGTTTTTCCTCCATGATAGGTCTGAATTTGGTCTCCTTTTGGCTTACTTTTATCTTTGTGACCGCACGGATTTCTTTGCCTCGTCAAATAAGGTTGATCTTTAATCAGGATATTTATCTTCTGCGTTTCATTTCTTGACGAGTACTATTTTGTGCTTGCATAGTCAGTTCAGCAAACAAAATTGCTGCATATCCGCATGCTTATTAGCTTTAACAGAACTATTACCTTCTTATTTTTTCAGCGAAATTTTTGTGGCGCTTCATATTTCTTTTGTTTCTTAACCATGACTTCCTTTAAGATACGTTATAACAAGTCAAAGTGCGAAATTATGAGAATCCAAGAAAGGTTAAAATCTCTCGAATAAAAAATTGACAAACGATTGGAATCAATGATTAAAGTAGAAGGAAAAGAGAAAGGATATAGGAGGGAATACATGTTGCATCAAGACACACACAAAGCACAATGTACCACCTTAGTCAGTGCCCATTGCTGTTGGTCATAGGTTAGAAAAATCAGTACTCTTAATTACCGTGAAAGCAGTAATATATATTTAAAAATTATCTTTGTCATGTGACTACTATCTGTAAATGATACAATCTTTGTCAACGACGATCATCTGTTTTTGCAGAGTTACAATAGGGATCTCTTCCTATTTCTCTATTTTCTCCTCATAATAGTTTCGGCAATCACTTCCTTTAAGATACATCAAGACAAGTCACCATTTTCTGGGAAATCCATCCTTTATTTAAATAGACACCAGACTGAAGAATGGAAAGGCTGGATGCAGGTTTGTCACTTTTTCAGTTGATGTTGCTTTTCTCTTTCCATATATGCTGGAAAAACTCCCTGAAACTTCTGAATTATGCAAGTGCAGACCCCCTGAAATTAATACATTTAGTAATATGGAAATGCAGTTCAATTTGTTTTTGATTTTTTCATCAGATGTTCTGATTATTCAACTCATGCCGGTACTTATAATTAATAACGTAAATTCTTCAAATTTTAACATTTCATATTTCTATCGTTTGACATCCATAACAGGTTTTGTTTTTAATGTACCATTACTTTGCTGCATCTGAAATCTACAATGCAATCCGTTTGTTCATTGCCGCATATGTTTGGATGACTGGATTTGGGAACTTCTCGTATTATTATGTTCGTAAAGATTTTAGTCTGGCCAGATTTGCTCAGGTATGCAATTTTCTTGAACAATAAAAGCCTTCTTTTTCATATTTGGTCTGTACTAACTGCAGCAAATTTCTTAATTTCTCTGGTTGAGCAGATGATGTGGAGGCTTAATTTCTTTGTGGTGTTCTGTTGTATTGTACTCAACAACAGTTACATGTTATACTACATCTGCCCCATGCACACACTTTTCACTCTTATGGTTTATGGGGCACTTGGTATTCTCAACAAGTACAATGAGATTGGGTCAGTCATTGCTGTGAAAATCATTGCTTGCTTCTTGGTTGTTATCTTAGTATGGGAGATACCTGGAGTCTTTGAATGGCTTTGGAGTCCATTTACTTTCCTTCTTGGTTAGTAACATTTGCGATATTTGACTTCTCCCCTAAAAGAACAACAGATCATGCTAACTGGAAGGTTTCTTTAAACTTTCAGGTTATACTGATCCAAATCCTGCCAAATCACATCTTTCCCGCTTGCATGAATGGCATTTTCGCTCAGGTCTTGATCGCTACATATGGATAATTGGCATGATTTATGCCTATTATCATCCAACTGTAAGTTTCTCATTTTATATTTTTGAAATAATTCAAAAAAATCTTATCATCCTCTCTGATTGAGTGATGATTATGAAGCTGGAAAATATGTCCAAATTCTGTCTCCTCTTTATTTATTTATTTTTTTTTTCATTTTCCCGTGAGTTGAGTATCTTGTTGACTGTCACATGATATATAAGGTTGAACGATGGATGGAAAAATTGGAGGAAGCAGAAATCAAGCGCAGAGTATCAATCAAAGCAGCTGTTGTGCTGATATGCTCATTGGTATTGTATTTTTTTAATAGCATTATTATATTAGTATACCTGTACTCTGTTTTATTTGATGGCCCTGACCATTTGAGTTGATTTCTAGGTTGGTTATTTATGGTTTGAGCATATATACAAGCTGGACAAGCTTTCATACAATAAATACCATCCTTATACCTCGTGGATTCCCATAACGTATGTTTAATTTTCCTTAATATTCCATTTAGGAGGAGGGGGAGGAACCTGACGAGAGACCTTTTCAGTTACTAATGTGACACCTTTTTATTTGACAGGGTTTACATATGCTTGCGGAATGTCACACAAAGTTTCCGTAGCTATACTCTGACACTTTTTGCGTAAGTTGTCTTTGTAGAAGTACAATCTTTTATTCTTCTTCTCTTCCCATGGACATGCCTTCATATGCTCAATGACTTAATTTACTGCTAAATGCTGTCAAATTTAACTTTCTTTACTTTGTTTTAAGGCTGGTAATTTTTTAATTTATTTATAATGCTTCTACTTTTGCTAGATGGCTTGGGAAGATTACACTGGAGACTTACATCTCCCAGATCCATATCTGGTTAAGGTACTTTGAAGCTGATATACTGCTTTTAGTATTTATTAATTCTTTACTAGATATTATGTATTTTTTGTCCTAATATGAGTTGATTGAGAGGTCGTTTGGTGCACATGTAGTCAATGACCCAACCATATTCGATTCCTAGGCATGACCTGGATACATGTTTGGGCATGTAGGATTTCACTTGTTTTGGCATGGTATAATAGATTTGTAGATTTGTTCATACATTTGTTTCGTTACACTCAATGATGAGCATTTAATTTTGAATTATTTTGATTACTAATTTTTGGTGGGGTGATAACTTTGAATTTAGAACATATACTGTGTATTAACTAATAGATAGTTTCATATATATCAATTTGCCATATAAAAAAACATAACAATGAATATGCTTTGCACTAGAAATTGGGGCAAATTGGATATAAACTTTTGGATGATTACCTCGTCCTTGAGAAAGAGATTTTGCTAAACTAATTGGTTTTGTTGTTCTAAAATTTGGTTTTTAATGCATACCGAAAGGGGAAAATGCATCATAATATACATTCATTACTTTCGTGCTTGGTGCAACTTGTGTACATGTGTAGTGTAAATGTAATTATTATTTTTTATTTATCTGAATATATTAATTCTTCCTTGATATAATTGGCTGATTTTAGGTCAGGTGTTCCAGATGGACAACCCAAATTGTTGCTTTCCCTGATCCCAGACTACCCAATGTTGAACTTCATGCTTACTACTTCCATATATGTTGCAGTAAGTAAAAAAACTAGTTGGATTGAGTTTTTTTATGTTGATTGGTTCTGATTTTAACGTTCTTCGCAGATTTCCTATAGGCTTTTTGACCTGACAAATATACTCAAGGTGGCATTTGTACCCAGCAAAGACGACAAGCGTCTTGTACACAATTTAATTACAGCAACAACAATCTCAGTTGTTTTATATTCTTTGTCCCTCGGCTTCCTTTGGGTACCTCAAATGTTGGTAAGTATTATTGCAATAACATGATCTGGTCCGAATCACTTAAATTATCCTTAGATATAAGCAACCTACAATCTACCGGTTAAAGCTCATACTTCCTTCCGTACACCACACCCGATAACATGCATGTGTATGAAAGTACCCAAGATAGGCATGAGGTTTTCTTACATGTAATAACATAGTTTGTTGATAGCAGAAGATGATAACGAGGCTGGTAAGAAAGACGGTTTTTTGCCTTTGCATGCCCTATGGATAAATTGTCTTCTTGACAGTCTTAAAACTAGACTACTGTAGAACTAACGTACCATTATAGAGCTACATAAAAGTTAAAATAAGCTTTCACTTTTTGTCATGGATCCTAACACCTCTGTTGAATGCGACATTGTACGAGTGAATAATATGTAGAGATACATCATGTCAAATTAGGAAGCTATGCCACCACCACAAATGAAATGCAGCCTACCTGTGTAGAACAGTTGAAATTTTATCGTTTACATTTGCATTTTATGTCTCATACATTTCACTAAATCTTGATATGCAAAAATTCGCAGGTTTGAAAATTTGCATATGTATACTGTTGCAAGCTTCTATGATAGTTTCCTGTGGAATGGAAGAAATACCAAGCCAGCTGCTACCATTGGTTTGTCAGGCCTTCTCTTTTACAGAAAGACGCATTCATCTCTTTTGAGTCACAGGTAAAAGTGAACTTGTACCCATAAGAAGCAAAATGGAATTATTCTAATAGGCTTAATAGCTCTCCACTTTTAGGGGTTTGGAGGTTGTATAGATAAGAGGGTGGGTGCATCACGTTGCAATTTTATTTTTTATTTTATTTTATGCAACCTCACTTTGTGTCGTACACAACTTATGTTAGTATGTTAGTGATTTCTCATTGAATAGAGATGAGATAAATTTACATAAATGCAAACATCATCTTACAAAATCAATTGGTTTTGTAGAGTTGAATTTAGATTAAAGTCAAATTCTTAATGAGTATTAAAGTTATTTGAAAGACTTATGCTACACGATCTGTTATTTATTAGACTTATCATACAAGATTTGTTATTCATTATACTTATCATTATCATGTTATCCAATTGTTACTGGACCATTCATAAATATCTCTAACTATTTATAGATATTCAATTTGACGGTGGAATTTATGTTTCATCATGAGAAAATGTGTTGGGGTCCCCAAATAAACTAAAGTTTTATATTATATAAGTAGGTACAAATATTATTTTATAATTGTGTTAGATTAAAACTCTATTTCTTAATAAAATCATTTTTCACTAAAATGAACTCAAATAAAAAATTAATCTTAAATTACAATTCAAATAAAATTATATCATGAAATGTTATTATGAGAAAACTAATCTTTTTAAAAAAAAGTTCAAAACAAGTTGTAAATACAAATTTTTTAAAAAACAACTTTAGTTTTATAAATTTAATTTCTTTGCTTAGTTTTAGAGAATATGTAAATAGAAATTATTAACTAACAATGGTATCTACATACTCTAATTTATATATATATATATATATATATATATATATATATATATATTAATTATATACAGCAGCATATAGGTGTGCTAATGAAATTTTGAATAATATTAAACAAAAGAATTAAATAATTATATTATTATGTAGTAATATATAATGCAAAAGTATGGTCATATTAACAAAGTAATAAAAAATAAATGTAATATAATATTTTATCTTGCCCGTGCATGTTTTAGTATTATAATTACCAACTAATCATGAGTTGATGAAATATTACAAATATATTTTGTTAGCATAGTAATTTTTGTTAATTTCGTGTATGTATGTCGTGTCATGACATAGAAATTTTAATTGGGTGCTTGGTTTTCATTTACTAATATTATTATATTGTGAGCATCATCATTATATTTGGACAATATGTATGCAGTCCATCCCTTTATCATTTAATGTAAAGAGGTGTTTGGCAACTTACCTGCAAGTTCAGTTACAATCTTGGGTAGGTTTGGTTGTGAAAAGTTTCTGGGATAGAATAGACTTTTACTCCTTCACTTTAATTTTTTGGTTTTAATTTCATCTTTTCAAACAAAAAAATTAAATGAGATACCAAATATAATGAAATATAAAAAGTATATAATTTCTTAATAGAAAATAATTGCGAATCGACAAATTTTAATCTTAATCTTATTTATTTAGTTATAAGATCATTACGATAACCAACTAGAATACACATTCAAAATGACTAGCCATTTCTTTATTACAACTTCCATAATAACTAAACCCAGAATGTATGTTCAAACTGAGTACTATTAAACTGTTGTTTCTACCCTTTAATCAAAGGATTAAAGGAGAATAATTGAATTGGGTTGGTTTTAAAATGGGCAGCTTCTTTCTGCACCTCCATAATTGTTTTTTTTTTTTTGCATTTTGCCCTTTTTGGATTGTTTATCAAAGTTATTTCTTGACTTCTTAATTGTGTAATTCAGAAGTTTTATAAAAGTTTGTAAGATATAAGTCAAAAATTATTTTTCGAATTACATAATTTGAAAGTATTTTAAATGACTTTCGAGTTATATAATCTGGAAGGATAGAATGGGAAAGCAATTACGGTGGTGCAGAAAGGAAGATATGGAGGTGCAAGAAGAAACTGTCATGATGTATCTACTGCCAAAACATTGAACTGGCCCAAGCCCATTGTTTGCAAAATTCAACTTAACTTAATTGCCCCTTATATCAAAGAAAACGCACTATTCTTTTACAAATCTTTGAGAACAAAAGATAGACGAAAACATAAAATGATAAATTAGTAATTAACAATATTTTTTATCTACTAGCTTTGGAAAAAAATGTCTAACTGTAGAGGCCAAAATCAAATAAAAACGAGGTGAAAATTATAAACTTAAAAGGACCAAAACCAAAACACATAGGAAGTAAAAAGTTGTTTATGTTTTTATGTTTCCAACGATCACATAAAATTCAACCTTAAATATTAATAGTTTTCAACCAAAACTTTTGAATTCACTATATTTATTTAGAATATTTTAATTCTTAAAAAATCATTGTTCCTAAAAGTAAAATAAAATTCAGTAAAAACTATTAATGCAAAATAAACATATATTGAACATCTAATCATACAAAAAAAAAAAGGCAATTGTGTATTTATATATGAAGAAGATTGGGGAATTTAGAATTATTCCTAGAATTATGTGGAGACCGTTTGGTAAGTGTGGAAGAAGCTTCAACTGTTTCGTCGCGTATTTATATATATATAAACCTGAATATTCGAGCCAAGCGGTGAAAAAGCCTCAAAATTATTCTCTGATATCTCCAAACTCATCTATAATCAACACCATATATATAGGTGAATTTATACAAAAACTTGTAGGAACAGCATCAGCACCGGATTAGAGATCTTTCAAAAATGCAGAAAGCAAAAGCAAAGTGTTTATTAACAGAGGAATTGAAGTCGAAAGCCGAGGTTTATCACGGGGACAAAGTTTGCAGGGAGAAGTTCTGTTTGTTGCTGGCAGAAAAAGGTCTACCTGAAGGGTTATTGAGCCTTGAAAACATTGAGGAATGCGGGTATGTGAAGGAAATAGGGTTTGTTTGGTTAAAGCTTGAGAAGAAGAAGGAGCAGAGGTTTGATAACATGCATGTCTGTTATGATTCAGTGGTGACTGCTTATGTGGAGCCAAACAAGATCAAGAATCTCACTGGGGTCAAGGCCAGAGACTTTCTGGTTTGGTTCACTTTGAATGAGATTTGTGTTAGGACATCACCAGAAGGACCTGTCATCACCTTCAAATCTTTGGTTGGTCTTTCCATGTCTTTTCCATTTTCGTTCTTCAAACCTGGGAAATAAACCAGGGATTGTAATTATTCAAGAACAAAAAAATAGTATTAATTACATGTTCTGTTAATGTTGTGATATAGAATTATGTTTTATCAAGCACTCGATTTTCGATCCCTAGAATGAATCGATCCTAACAATATCATGAGATTATGGTGATGCATGTTTTTATTTTTGAATTTTTAAATGATTAATTAGTGGGTGTAGTTTATTAAGAAAAGTGATTTAGAATATGCGAAGAGGTGCTTATTATTGTCTCTTTTCAAATGGTTTACGTAATTGAGTGTTGGAAGAGGCGTGTGCCTTTCATCTGCATGGCATGGGTTACGTGAGAGTCACCGTGTGAAAGAAACATTTATGTTAAATAATTAGAGGAATTAATCTACTTATTATCATAATATAATATTCACAATTACTATATATTTAATTGTATGATGATGGGTGAAGATATCATTAATAAGAAATGATTATGAACTTTGAAGTAGTGAAGAATAATAGGGCAACACTTAAGAGCATGATGTTATTATGGTAAAGAGATAATGGATGAAAATGTTGAAAGAAAACTAAAAAACAAATCACTAAAGATAAGCGTTGAAAATACTAAGAAATCATGATGATGGACACGTGCAACGGAAGAAGTTGCCAGAAAATGCAAATTTAAACTGATATAAATACGTAATAAATCAAATGAGTGCTTTAGTTAAGAAAAAATAATAATAAACTCTAATTTTTCTTCACCCTTTAGATCCAGTCGTTTCAATTGGAGAGTAACATAGAAGGAAACATTTTACTAATCATAAATAAATTAATCTTGCTATTAGAAAATATAATTTATACATATATCATTGTTTGATTAAATGCATAAATTATACATATCTTACTATATTTGATTAAAATTTCAAGTTTATTGCCAACAAATATTTATTATTTTATATTCTTTATAGGAGTTTGTTTGGATGGGATAACTATAACACAATGAGATTCTAATTATTAGTTAACGAAAGGGTGGTGAGGTGAAAATCAGACAGAAAGCTTCAAAAAGAAGCTTCTGATTTATTCATATTCATACATAGGATTTTGATACATAGTTGTCAGAAAAATGGGCAACATTATCCACGAGTAGGAAGATGGTCCCCTGTTAAGAAAGAATGAATAAGAGTGAGAGATTCAGTGGGCTTGTTCAGTGGCACCAAGTGACCAGCTCCTCTCACTGTCACATACGTTAATCCTTCATATTCCACTGTTCTTCCTCCAACCTGCTTAACTCAATTATGTTACAACCAAACATGTCACAGATAAACAAATAACATCATAATTAATCACAAATTATGTGCTATATATACCTGATTATCATGGTACCAAGTTCTCCACCTAGACTTGAGAGGCAATCCAAGAGCCTCAACGCAATATCTTGTCCCTATCACTGGCACTCTCCCATCTGCGTCTCCACTGTACCACAGACAAAACATCTCTTTAATTTGTTTCATGTTTGAGTCTTAACTTTCCTACCCAACTAATCAGAAATGGAACCTAATTAATGCAGTCATGACATAAGAATGATGATTGGAAAAAGGGAATCACGGTAAAAAGCAGAGATTGTAATCCCTGCATGGATAGCACATGAGTGAGTCACCCTTTTGCTCAAACCAAGTAAAAATTCCATCTTTTCATTCAATAGTACCTAAAGTTAACGATCATGTTAGTGATGAGACACTTTTTTTATCTTGAAAGAGAGTGAAAATAAATACCTGTATATCCATATCTTAAGCCCACCCTTTATGAGTTTGGTGTAGATGGGTAGGACCGAGAACACAGAGAAGTTGTAAGCCCTCAGTATGGAATTACTAAGAAATCATCAAACACTGACATTAATGTTCAATGTTCATTGCTAAAAATGAATAATGTAGATTCAAGGAACAAATTTCAGTGCTTACTTGCAAACCTTCCATGCCACGTTAGTGGCTCTTTTAGTGTCTGCATGAAACGATGATTGAACATCTTTTCTGTTGAAATATTCTTCTGCATAATTGGAATAACAAGGGTCATATCCCCCAAAAATTCTCATCCTCTTTTCTCTATAATCATTTCTCACCTGCAAGAATTAAAAATCCTCCCTCAACTTAAACAACTTGACATGGAACAAATTAGAATCTGCGATGTTATTTATGAACCTCGGTAAATGATTCGGGGCCGTTACTGTTGCTATCATCAGCTACTGAGGATGTGGTGTTTGAAAGACATGCCGGGGCATAAATGTTGTATATGTCAATTTCTGAGTAATCTTGGAAGACTTCGGTCATGGCCTTGTTGCATTCATTAGACCATTCAAATTGTTTATAATCGCATACTTGTTTTGCTTTCTCGTATTGCTGGTCCGATATGACCGCGTGGCTCCATGCATATTCCAGAAGGCCTTTATAGTCATAGTAATCATCGGTCTCTGGGTTACCTACCTGAACATGTGAATCTATTTAGAGAGCATATTCAGAAACTGTACTAAAATTTTGAAGTTCAGACAAAATGTGTGTTGTTTTCTAATCACAAGTGAAGTTCAGAATAAGCTGTGTCTGATTTACTTACAATAAAACCTTTAAGATTAATAAAGGGGTATTTGTTGCTATCTCTGTTTCGATCAAAGATTAACTCTGCAAGCTGAGGGATATAGTGACCTGAAAAATATGGAAAATGGAAGTATGATGATGCTAGTAAGGTACGTGACAGTGAAATAATAATCACGATCACAGTGAAGTTAAACACTGACCAGCGTAGCTTTCTCCTGATATAAAAAAGTCCCGGGATTTGAACTGTGGGAATCTTTGTAGCCAATTCACCAAGAAATTGTAGGCATCTTCAGCTGATTCAAGTAGTTTGTCAAATATCACCACTTCAATCAACAAAACAACGAGAAGAATTTATATCATTTGTGAAGGAAACTGACCTACTAAGTTATCCTCTAAGATGGTGTCAGAAGAGGTGTTGGTATAAGAAAATCCAACTCCAACAGGGGACTCCACAAACAACAAATTTGCTTCTGCAACAAAGGCTTTCAAATTTTTAAGCAAGTAAGAAGAATAACTGAAAGCAAACAAAGACAGCACAAAATTGAAACCTTGATTCCAGGAATATGCGTTGAAATGTAGTCCTTCCCCGTTTTTGGTGACTAAAAGAGGTCCAATCTCAACAACAGCACCATACCCAATAGAGGAGCATCCAGGTCCTCCAAATGCCAACCAATGAAATGGTTTCAATACATGAGAGGAATTATTAAAAGTGAAAAAGTACGTAAGAATAGGAGAAGAAGAAACCTCCATTGAGCCAGAGAAGAAGAGGCTTGTTGGAGGGTTGAGACTGAGCTTCGAAGAACCAGTAGAAAAGGGCTCTTCCATGGTTTTGATTGACAGTGATGTAACCTGAAAAGTGTGAGAGTGAAGGGGTTGAAGGTTGACCAGGAAGATCGATTATTCTATCAGACTCATATGCTGCATTTATTGCAGATGCTTTAATGAAGAAAGTACTCAAACATAGGAAAGGGAGAATGAGAATAACATTGATGGTGTTCATCTTGAAAATGGACCTCTCTGGCCAAACCATTGAGTTGATTATTGTTCTTATAGTGCTAACATTGGTGACTCTCATGAAATCACTTGGAGTTGTCGGAAATGTCCAATGTACACGTGTAACTGTTTGTTTTTTTGTGCTTCTGTCTTTCTACAGTAATTTAAAATTTTTGCATGTTTTATTATACAGATAATGTTTTTGTTTTTGTTGTGAACAGCTAAGTTTATGGCCAGTGTTGTTCAGCAACTCTTGTGGTGGTCCCTTCTTTTCTGCACTACGTCACATCAATATTCTACCCCAAAATTTACTGCATGTTTGGCCTCACTCACATGTTTTATTTCCCCAAATTCATGTCGATATGCTACTTGCAAAATATGTCTCTATTTTTCTTAAATGTTCAGAGGTTAAATAAATTTACATAAAAAATAAGGGTGATAAGAAAAAAATGGCAATATAAAAATAGTGGGAAAGTCACTATTGTGTTTACAATAAAATAATAAAAGTTTAAGAAGTGATTCATTTTGGTACGAGCACTAAACTTCCTCATATCTAGTATGTTCAGAATCCACTACAAGGGTTTATCTTTTCTTATCTAACAATAAGAAAAAAATTAATTCTAGGTCTAGAAGTGACATGCTGCTTCCGGTAACTACACTAATAAGTAATTTGTATAAAGTTGCGGTATTTCATATAATGAATAAATTATATAAAGCTTGCTAATTATTTAGTTAGTAAAATTATAGTAATTAATAAATGTTTAATGATTAAATTATAATTATCTAATTAATAAATTTTCAATATAGTAAGAATATTAATATAAGTCAATCTATATCATATATAAGAATGTTATATTAAACTTAACAATAAAGTAATATGAATTTTCCTTTCGATGTTGTTTAAATTATACATTTCTAATGAATGTGGCACTCAAAAATTTCTAACGAAAATGAATTCCTAACAAAAAGTGATTTTGAGAAATAAAGTGATGAGATTTCGTTTAGTATACAGATATGGCATGAGCAGTAGGAATTAGGAATACTCGGACATAAAACATCTCACTCCATTCAACTAAGATCTTGTGTTGAATAGTGAAATTAAAAGTGCTTAGTGCTCAAAATATAGATTTCAGAACAAGAGAAATAGGTAACTTGTGAAATGTTAAGTTTCAAGAGGCTGAAGAATTAATTTGGGATTTTTCTCTTGAGATTTTGTTTTCCTTTTGGTGGAGAAGGGTCGAATGATGAATCTTGAGAAGCGGCTCAAGTGATCTTGAAGTCCTTCCATCTGGTAATGACCAAACCGCCAATCTCGTTCGATATAAGGTCGCTGTACAGGCTCATCAAGTCCACCTGTCACCAGAAGCAAGAACACTTCTTAATCACTTTTCTGTATAATAAGCTTTTAAATGTTTCATGTAACTTGTTGTCGAAGTGCTAACCCATCTATTATATTAACAAGGCGAGATCATACTAATACAGTTAAAGAACAATCTCTGAAACTTTACAATCATATCATGAGTAAATAATTACCTGCATACATTAAACGGTGTTTATTCACAGCCCGATAAAATGGTCTCGTTTTCTTCTCTTTGGCAGCTTTTTGGAGTTCATCCCATGCTCTTTCACGATCTTCACGTGTAACTTTGCCCGTGTTCACAATCTGCAATCAAGAGTCCATAGAAAGTGATTCAAAACTAGACAGCGCAAATGTCACGGAAAAGCAAATACAGAATGGGAGTTCGAACTTTAGAAAATAGATGGTAAGAGGGGCGAGGGATCCGTGCAAGATTATTTGCCCTGTCAACTGCAACAAGTCCGAACTTGGGACCATATCCATCGGCCCACTCCCAGTTATCAGAAATAGTCCAGAACAGGTAACCAAGTACACGTACACCCTGTACAACAATTACAGAAACTCTACAATCAAATTGGTGTTTATGAAATAATAAGTTAATTTTAAGGAAATAAAATTTAATCCACTGTCAAAACCATTTTTATGGCAGCATAAACAGCTAGCAAATGCTCCAAGAGATATGGCCGTCGGATCAAATCTGTCTCATCCGAAACCCCATTTTCAGTAATGATGAAGGGAATTTTTAGATGTCTGTATCTTTCATGGAACTGAAGCAACATGCGGTATAAGCCATCAGGGTATACCCCACGACCAGATTCACTATACTCGTCATTTTCCACAAGCTTCAGGCCTGCACCCGAAACCACTTCCTGAAATAAATGTCAGAATTGATAGTGTGTAGGCCAGATATCATGCATAGTGCATGTCAAGGTTAATAAAGCAAACCTGCCCATAGTAGTTTATGCCTATATAGTCCAGCTTTTCAGATATTCCATCAATGTATGGGAAGAGAGTCAATGAATTAGCCAGTGACACAGCAGCAATGTCATACAAACCATAGGGTCGCATAAATGACACATGATGTGCTACACCAACTATTGAATTTAATGGGTTACTGCCAAAAAGATATTATAGTTCAGATAACTAGAAACATAAAAGTAGAAAAGAGCCTAAGTGGCAACTCCAAATGTTTAGCTTACGTATATGAAGGGATAAGGCATAAAACAATTGATTGCAATAGAAAGGTATAGTAGCCAAGAACTCAAACAGAGAATGGACACGGACATAAGCTAATAGATAAAGTTTAATACAAATGAGCCCAAGAAAAGTGGATAAATATCATGAACAATTTTAAATTCCATAATCAGGTCTATGATGATCTATATGCGCAATATAAACTTGCAACAAATCTAAAGCTCCTACGAGAAAGAAAAACCTTTGTCCGTGGATGTAATCATATGCCTTTGAGTGTGCAACAGACATCCAATGCATGGCCTGCTGAAAAACACCAGTTGGAAGTGCTGAGGTTGCGACCTCAAGCATATCAGGATGACCTCCAGGCCAGGCACCAGCACAGTAAGTAAGCATACAGAAGACATGGGGCTCATTAAATGTTACCCAATAGTCTACCAAATCTGAGACACTGTCTACAACAAGCCTAAATAAAAAGAGAGGATATGAGAAAAAGTTTCATGAATATACTATCATACGATGAGTAACTCAATAGGACTACACAATAATGTGATCTAAACAGGAACATTGATATTCATGAAAGGAGCAAATCGTATATAGAAACAGGAATTTCAATCTCTAAACTTTCCCAAATATGCATTAAATAAAGAAATGCATGGATTAGTCATAAGTATTAAGTAACGAGATGGAATGATGGTTAAATGTGACATTGGAAACTCAAACTAAAATATTATAATGGAGTCTAGATGGAGAATTCACAGAGGAACACATTATCAGCTTTTCATTTAACTTTCAAATGATTTTCTTAGCAATTAGCACGGTTCGATTGCTGCTTTGATAGGAAAACAATAGCATACAGATAACATAAACTAAAGGAAAAACTAACCTGGTAAAGTCCATGAAATAATCCACTGTCTTTTCCAGCTTCCAACCGCCATATTCACCAGCCCAGGGTGGAAGTGAGTGATGGAAAAGAGTAAGCATCACCTTCATTCCATATGATCGAACCTTATTGATAATCCACTTATACCGTTCCAACGCAGCATAGTTAACCTAAGAAAGAACAACACCTGAGTTACTCATAATTCAATTGGTTGATGAGGTTCAACATAAAACTGAGAATTGAAAAGCATATTCATAATCTCCACTAAAGCTGTTGACTGACATAATCTTCGCCCTGAATGGCACCGTAATTCATCATCATTTTGAAAGGTCCGCTTCTAACTTACAGATTCATTAAGGCTGTTTACTGGCTCCACTGGCATGATTCTTGTCCAATCTATTCCCATGCGAAAAACGGTAACACCAGTATCCTTGGCCAAATTTATTTCTGTTTCAGGATCAGACCAAAATCTTAACCTCTCCTCCCTGAAAATCAGAAATTTCTTACTAGATAGCCATAAAACTACAGCGTTTTTTTATTTATGGAGGTGTGGAGGGTAAAATTCTCAATTTTGAATTGAGAGAGTTACATTATGTTTACAAAATATAGGAATCTGCGCATGTTTTGATTCTCAAAATATTATGTTGATTTTGAGGTAATTACTATAAAATAACGTCAAAACAAAATAATCACAGGGCTTACGGGCGTGGAACATTATGCCAAGCAGTTACATTAGGACGAGGTTCTTCTCCCCCTTCTTTTCCTTCCACTTCCAAGTACTTGTCAAATCCCCTAATCATGGCTTCCATAGCCAACTTAAGAGGCTTCCTGCCCGGCGGAGACGTCACGGCCCGCTGGGAACCACCGTCGCCAGAAGCAGAACCCATAACAGCATCCACTGTCTGCCTCCCCTCGGAGTCACCACTCTTTTCCTCAGCAAACTGGATCCAAGCATCATCAAGCCTGTCCTCGACATGAGCCGGTGCAGTAGCCAAACCAAAGAAAAACTCTTCTTCTGAAAAAAAAAAAAAAACAAAAAACGTATCCTTATCCGTATGCTTTCAAACAAACACCTAAAGAGCTCACTTTTCATACACCTTAAAATTTACACCCTCTTAACCTCATCGTAAGCTTTCAAACAAAAACCTAGAGAGCTTACAGGAAGTTACGGCTTATAGACCATTCTACAGAAACCTTGAAAACGCTGTCGAAATTATCCCAAACACGAATTTCATCTACAATGATTAGATGACATTTGTAACTGCAACTTTATTAAATTCGTAATTAATGCACTCAATCATAATATAGAGTTTCTGTGTAATTGAACTTATGCAACCGACATGAGCCTTAAAACGCTCCCTTTCGCTAGGTCGTTGAGAACAAAGGCTTTTGACGAGGAAAGAAAAAACGTTACTGATGAAGAGAGCGTTTTATTGTAAGTTACCGGCGATGTTAAAGTCAGCGAGAGTGTCGGAGGATTCGTCGATAGGGGAGCGGAATCGGCGGAGGTTGTTCTTGCGGAAGCGGGAGTAGGAGAAGGCGTTGGCGGCGACGGTAAGAGTAAAGAGAGCTCCGGCGAGCTTGGTGGCGGTGAGGAAGAGCGCGACCAACGTCATCGGAATGAAATGCGTGTCTCAGTTGCTAAGTAACCCTCCAAGCCATGAAAAAATAGAAGAAGATGACAAGGTGCGCGTGATCTCCACGTCACTTCACCCAAATCAACGACGCTTCTTTCACCGGCGTTTTCTGAACTTAGTCCCTCGCTGCGAAAGAGTGAAAGTGAGTGTTGTATCCACGTGGCGCTAGGAGTGTCTATATGGAATTTTTGTTGGATAACTGTCACTTTTTATTTGTCTTCAATCTACCAAAAGCAAAGATGCATGAATATTAAAACACAATATTATGTTATGTTAATCTTAACAACAATATTTTATTTTGTGATTTTTTGTTTATAATAAGATACTGTGTAATATCACTAACTACAAATTCGAAGTTAGACTAAAGTTTTAAATGATACATATACATCCTCATAAACTCAACTCTTGTCCCACTATAACATGTTTTTAATACAAAATATCTTGACAATTTTCAATGCAACGAACAACAATGAAGATAATAAAAGAAAATAAATAAGACCATAACAAAAAAGTGTGAAATATGTTTTCTTTTTACAGAATATCTAAGATAGTTTTAATTTTAATTTTTAATATAGAAATTAATCTATTTAACAAAAGGATTAGGGCCTTGAAGAGTAACGGTATTAGCTTTATTACGATATTTTTTTTTTAGGCTTTTGGATGAATGTGTCTAGACAACAATTTCATTTTTTGAAAAACTCTTGACAATTACTATTACTTTGTAATGATTTTGAATGATACACATAATTATACATAATTATATATGTATTTTAGGAGTTATTTAATAGGTTAAGTATTAATCTTTCTAAAGGAATTGTACGGATGTTACAAATATTATTACTACTCATTCTCCACAAAACACATGTCCGTCACCAATGTGTGTTTACTTTCTTTATAATAATAAAAAATAATAAAATTATTATTATAAATTTAAATATAATTTTTTTTATAATTTTATAGATCATTTATTTGAATATAGCAAAAATAATGAGATGAGTCATTTGATATATTGATGTTGATTAGATTAGTCTAAAAATATACATTAGACGATTTTGTTCATACATTAATTATATGGATCTAGCAATATATATTAGATAAATTTATTCATATATGTATTATATAAGTTTATCAATAAACATTAGACAACTTTTATCTATTATCTGATTAGACAAGTCTTGCAATTAAATTATATGAGTATGTCTATATACTATTTAGACAAGTATATCAATACACATTACACAAATATCTCTATATACTGATTAGACAAATTAACTAACAAATATATTATACGAATTTGTCAATGTATTAATTAAACATGATTGACAATACACATTAGACTATTAATACACTAATTTGTATTTTCAACGAGTTCACTTCATGTATTTTTAAATATTATTTATATTTTTAGAAAGTCAACTATATATTTTTTAAATATTTTATCTTTTGTATTTTTACAAAGTCTACTATTTATATTTTTACATACATATTAATTTTCTAAGCCTATAAATCATTTTTCATATTGATTATATTAAAAAATTAATTACAAACCTAAAAATATTTATTATTATTTTTTCTCAATTTTTATATCTCTTTTAATAAACATAAATATAAATTCCAACTCACGGGTATATATATAAGTTTAAAACTAATAGTTAATTAAAAATATGATCAAATCAAGAAAAATGATTAAATTTAAAAAAAAAACAGTTACTTAAAATATATTGTTCATAAATTAACATCTAATAAATAGAAAGATTGATGCAGATAAATTTTACATTTGAATAATATAATTGGTGAAATTGAAAGTTCAATGTATAGTTCATAAAATTAAAATGTCAATGTTAAAATCTGTTAAATTGAAGTTTCAGTAATAAAAGTTCTGAAATTGAAAATTCAATAGTAAAAGTTATAAAATTGCAAAATTCAATATAAAACGTGTAATTTAAAATACGCAAAAGCATAAAATATATATACTTTTTTTTAATTTCAGATAATAATATTCACAAAATTTAAAATTGAGGGTGAAATTCACAAAACTGTGTAAAAGTTCAATGATAAAATATTTAATTAAGTATTTTTTTTTTCTAATATCAGTATGCTCTCTTAGTTTGATTTGTTTGATACTTTCTTCTAATTTATCATTTATATTCAACAATTAAATTTTTTTAAAATAAATAAATCACGTGCTTAAATTAACTAAAGCAGTTAATATCTTATTTTCAAGTTATTAAACGTATTTACAAAATTTAATAAATATAAAAGAATAACAAAGCCCATGGGCCGCAGTGTTATCATTTGAGCCTATAAGTCACGAGGCCCACGCAAAAGGAAGAGTTTTCGTGCCCTAGCCTTCTCCCAAAGTCTTTCTATTCAAATAACCAGCATCCGTCCGACACCGTCCACGGTGATTCCGGCCACCGTGCGTTTGAATTACATTTTGTCTTCCGGTGGAGCAGTAGAGAAGTATGGGTGACAAAGACGAAGAGTCGGGAATGCCAAGGGATGCAAAGATTGTGAAGTCTTTGTTGAAGTCAATGGGCGTGGAGGAGTACGAGCCTCGCGTCATTCACAAGTTCCTTGAACTGTGGTATCGATACGTCGTCGATGTATTAACCGACGCACAAGTCTATTCAGAGCACGCGGGAAAATCCGCAATCGATTGTGACGATGTCAAGCTTGCGATTCAATCCAAGATTAACTTCAGCTTCTCGCAACCACCACCTCGGGAGGTAATAGCAGTGATTAATAATTCGCCTTTCCAATTGTTCAACTTTGTTTCATGTGAATTTATGATGATAAACACTTCTGAGGGAAAAAAGCAGGGATTTTTTTTTTTTTTTGCCTGAGGTTAAAAGTTAAGTGTGTTAATTTTGTTGGCTCAATTGGGTGTGCTGATAGTTTGTAGCAATTTGCTGAAGTTTGCAAGAGTTAAGGTAGTGTGAGAGAGGTTGCCTTGTTTATGTGAAGTTTAAATTTCTGCGTCGCAACTCAAGCAAAACCCACCCCAGGACTTGAAATAGTGGGGTTCTCTTACTTCCAAAGATTAATTTTCTTTTTATGTACTAGGTTTGGTAATTGTGTGTCAAATGATGACCACACACATTTATGTTCAATAATGAGAATAGTGTGTTCTATGATATCCCTGACATAGGTTAATTTGTTATCCAATCGTATAGATAATACATGTGCTAAAACTAATATCTACAAGTGCTGCGTGTTCTATATTTAACACTTCCCCTTTAAACTGGAGCTTATGGATCACTTGCATCAAGCTTTTTACGAATGTGAGAAAGGTGAATTTTGTTGTTCGACATATGGTTCGATGCACCAGAACAGAGAATTTATGAACCAAGAGAGGAGGATTGGAGCACAAAGGTCACAGAACTACCCATGTCAGCAACATATACGTCCTGTCCTGGCTCATTTATGTCTTTTTTACCTCCTGTGCTGGTGCATACTTTTATGGAAAACTGAGTAATTGGGCATCCATATGACTGTCTTGTTGATCACTGTGTAAGGACCTTATAGCTCTGATACACTCCCCAATTTTGGCAGATCTTGACTTGTAGCTGTAGGCAGAAACCATCTGGAATTAGAAAGCAAATCTGCAATTTTTACATTGTTGGGAACAGTAGGCAACCGTAGGATCCGCTTGCCATACATGCCTCCCAACTTGGTTTCATTGGCAAGAATCATGTATGGTATATCTTGTAGCCAACTCTCTAACTTGTAAAAGTTTCCTACAAACCAGGATAGAAGGACTTTTTAGCCAGAACCCAGACATGCTGCTTCACAGCAGCCGGCTTTATTCCACTCCATTGATGAAGTCTGAGCTCCTTCTTTCAAAATGCATCAAATTTTCAATCAACATTCCTTTGGACTCGTATCAGGAGGACTAGACCTTGAGAACCATCTGCAGATCTTATCCACTGTCTTCAAATCAAAACCTGCACTGGCAGTATGAACAGAGTACTCCAGTAAACTTGCATGACCAGTTGTAGAGCATATTGGATGGAAGGACCTAACACCTAAAATGCTGTTGTTTTTCTCATGTTTTGGAGAAGATTATTTGGTTTGTTCTAGACTTTGACTGACCAAGTTTGCATGAGACTATGAATGAATCTAGTATCCACTCGAGTCTGTCAAGTTTTTCTAACGAGTTCATGTTCTTTGCCTTGAATTGTAAACTAGCACAATTATATACATTTAAATCTGACAACCGTGGCACAAGTTCCTGTGCTATATAGTTTTGATAAATTTATTTTTTAAATGATCAAGCTGGATTAAGTTAGAAATTTGATGTAAATTATTCTTGTCTTCTTTTCTTTTCTGTGTTGCTGTTTTATTACTAGCTTGCAGATATTAATCAACTACTAATTTTTAATATTCATTTGTTTGAGAATTATGGCTGAGATAGCCTTTTGGTGGGACCATATTTTCACTTAGAATCTAAATTATATAGAAACATTTTGCTAATATAATCACTTGCCAGGTGCTGCTGGAGTTGGCTCAGAACCGTAACAAGATACCATTGCCAAAGACTATAGCAGGACCCGGTATTCCTCTTCCACCTGACCAGGACACATTAATCAGTCCTAACTACCAGTTTGGAATTCGAAACAAAAGGCCTGCTGAACCTTTAGAAGAAACAGAGGATGAAGAAACTACCATTCCCAATCCCACCCAGGAAGACAAGGTAGAGATGCAGCAGAATCCCCATCAGAGAGTGTCCTTTCCCCTGCCCAAACGCCAAAAGGATTAATTTTAATTCCCTTATGTCACCAATGTTTTAGTCTAGCTTTTGTGTAATTGTTGTACAACAGTATTATTAGCTACAAAATCTCTATAAACGATACCATGTTTGTTTTATTGTGTAACATCCACTAGGTTCTGACATTAAAATGAAATGAAAAAGTTTCCAAACGGCTCATTCTGCTTGGAATATGTATATGTGCTTCGTTTCAAAGTCCTTGTGAACACTGTCTCTTGGCTGGTTTGAACTGTGAAATGACATTCAATTTCAAAAATTTGTGTTGGGTTGAAGTGTTTTGACTGTATTCGGTTAGGTTTGTATATACAAAATTTGAGCTGAGTATTAAGTGCATTTCATTTGGTCAATTTGGATTGAATAGAAAATAATTTGTTAAAACTAATTGGACCAATTTTATAAAGAAAACGACTATTTTTTTTAGAATAAATTAAATATGAAAAAATATTTAAGAAAATTATTAATTGTTACACTGACTTTCTCTTTATATTATCCCGTTTAATCTCATGTAGATGGGTGGATTCAGAAATTTCTGGGTACAAGTAGAAAAAGTTGCAATATTATACCACACCACATCAAAATTATTAAGCATAAAAAGTTGCAATATTATACCACACCTCATCAAAATTATTAAGCATAGTAAACAAAAATCTTTGAATAATGACCAATTGTAGTGACAAAAAATAATTAATCATTGACAACTAAAATAGTTCAAAAAAATTTAATAGTTCAAAAATAATTAATATAGTACACATTAATTTTTACTGACCAATTTAAAAACTAAAAATTATTGGCAACTAAAATAATTCAAAAAAAATTATAATTGGTCTTTAAATTGATAATTAAAATTGTTTTCATTATGAATTGGTTTCTGAATTCATCACTAACATTAGCTACTATGGTTTTGACTACCAAAATAATTGGTCTCTAATTAGAAGATTGGTCTCTAAAATATTTTTTGTTATTAAAACTGGTCACTATTTGAAAGTTTTGTTATAGTAGTACTTTTACGATAACAATAATTTATATATTTGTTTATGTTGACAACTTTAGTACATATAGTTTTAATTTGGATTCACACAATAATAATAATATATTTCTTATGTTTTTAATAATTAATGTACATTTTTCAATATTCATATATCGTGTATTTATCACATATCGTATCCTATTATTTTCAAAATAAACATATCAACGTGTCGTATCATATACAAGTATTGTATCTGTGTATCATAGATGGACATGCGGTTGATACATGGTTAACCCTAATATTATGTGGTATGGTGAAATTCTATAAAACTATTTAAGAAAATACATTTTCTCTAACTACGTTTTAATTAAACCCAAAATTAATGCAAAGCAAATAAAATGAATTGAGATATTTAAAACAAAACGTGTGAATTAAGAAAAATGCGATCTTGTAAACTAAATTATTTTATTTAATAGAATATTGAACTCATGAAGATTAATACTTATTACCTTAGAGAAGAGTCTGAGTGTTTATAATGTGACACATTTAATTCCTGGGTAAGCATTTCTTTCTATAATTAATCACGTTTATTAAAGTTTTCTTAAACAACTAAAAACAACTCTCTCTCCAAAAATTGGTTTAACAAAATATAACTACCATCAATCACTTCTGTGTCCATTACTTCAAGCATACCTATCTGTTCATTCTTAGATCCATCCTTATTATAAAAATTAATAGTTACAAATACATAAAAAAGAAATATATAAGCAAAACATTAAAATTATAAATGTTTACTTGTAACTTTATCAACTCAGAATATATTTAAACATTCATGTCCTGTAGGTTTATTGGTTAAACAACATATTTTCATGTAGGTTCATCACTGATTTTCTCTATTTAAAATAAATATTTAATACAATAAAATCTCCATATTAAGTAACGTGATAAATTTTCAAAAATGTTTTTCTTTTCTTACAATTTCATCTTAAAAAAATATTTGAATAAAGTTTTGATATGCACTCGACATAATCTTTTTAACAACAAACAAAAATAATTCAACAAGTTAATCTCCTTGTGAAGTTGTTTATTATTTTGTGTAGTCCATATTTTATTTTTTTTAATAGTTTTTCATGTGATAAATATTATGATAGATATGAAGATGAATATTTATATCTCTATCTCTATTTTCATTATCGTATTCAATTGGAAAAAAAAAACGACAAGTTGATCAACAATTTAAAAATAAAAAGACAAAAATATCAACCACATTCTTCCATCGACACTAAAATTATACAACAAAGTATTTAGATAAAAGAAATTAAACATTCAACAATTTTTTTAACAAAATTTTTCTTCATATACTTTAAGGTACATACAAATTAATTAAACCTAACTTATTTCATAAGTCCTGATCATTATTTTAAATCTTAAGCTAAAGTGGAAAAACTTGTCCTGAGTTTAATTTGTCACATACAGGATTGATCGATTACACAACACCATTTCAATGTTTTTGACTTCTTAAAAAAAAAAAAATTGACAACAAAGACACCACTTGACAAATCACTCTTACAGATAATTTAGTTATTAAATAGTGAACTTTAATTAGTGTATACAAAGAAAAAAATATATTGAAGAATGAAATAGTGAATATAAAATAAATGCAAAAATCTGTTAAGTGTTAAAATATAATAGTATTTTTTTTAAATTGTAAAAGACTTTAACTTCTTAATGGCATATTGTTAAATCAGATATGTCTAATATAACCCAACCAAGAAAGGGGTGTGAACTGGTTATTGAATCTTTCACTGATTTTAATTGAATCTTGAAAGTTTCTTTAACTCTTATGACCAAATTTACCAGGTTTACAGTTTTGTGTTAATGGACTGTGTAAAGCAATTAAGAAAGGTGTAAAAGAAGAGAGAAACAAAGAACACAATAATTTATACTAGTTCGATTCAATATGAATTTACGTCCAGTCTTCTCCTAAGCAACCCACTTAGGAGGATTCCACTAAATCAATAAAGATACAAGAATTACAAGAGATCTGTATAATTCAAGACCCTAAAGACTAAGGAGCTTGATCTACAAATCAAGAACTCCCCCTAGATGCAATGCATCCACACAATTGCACCTAGACCTTCACTTTACCCAGTAAAACAATATGTAAACAGAAATACAACAAGAAAAGAACCAAGGAACGAATACACCTAGTAGTTGTGGAGATTTGTCACTTGATTCCTAGATCCAAGCTTGACCCATCAAGGTTGAATCCACCATCATTCTTCTTGAATGTCCAATTGAATGATCTCCCAATAAAGCACAAGAACTATATGAATCTTGATCTCAGTAAAGAAGTCTTTCAGTTCGTTTCTCAATGATTCAGTTATTTCTCTCTCTGTTTTAAAACTGATTTCAAAACTGTTTTTATACCAGAGTTCTACTGCAGTAATTAATGGATTAAGTATTTACCTAATAGATTATCATGAGTGTATTTTCACTGCATCAGTGCAGTGCCCTCATATAATTTATTATTTAAGTATTTAATCCATTTACGAGTTCTGCTTTTGACACATTCAAAATTTTTGATAGCTGATTTAATCCAATTCAAGTTTGTTTTACATGTAATTCTTGATCTACAATATCTAATGCATAAGCTAGAAAATCAGGACTAATCCTAAACCAGTGATGCACATGATGCATAGCCTTGGACATCATCAAAACCATCTTCACTTGAGTTGAACAAACTCCCCCTTTCAACACATATAAGTGAAAGAAAGAAAAACATAAATTACACAATTTCTACGATACATGGTATATGAAAAAGCTAAAAATACTTAAAAGAAAATAACACAAATATCCTTAAAAAGTAAACAAACAAAAATAAAGGAGACTTAATTTTTAAGGTTAAATATATTTTTAATTCTTAACTTTAAGTGAAAATTAGAATTAGTCACTTTTTAAAACTTTAACTTAATTCATTTCTCCAATTTTAGAACTATGTCGATTTAGTCAATTTAATAAAATTTTGTTAAGTTGATTTGACATTTTAAATGCATTTCATATTAGTTTCTTAACTAACATCGAAGTAAAAATGTGTGAAACAATATAAATAATTAAAACTCAAATATCATGGTTAGATGTGTTTCAAATCTTGGATCAATGCAACTTTTAAAACAAAAACAAAAATTCAATCTTCCTATCATTATAATCCACCAACTAATACAAATCAAAGCATTAAATAACATATTCACAACAAATGTATTCATCATTTACAATAAATCTCAAATTTCTTTTTGAATAAAAATAAAATTTGGGAATCTATATATACAGAGAGAAGAAAAGAAAATCAGGTCCACAATGTAGATGGTAGCCACAGGCTGGCTACTAGCAGCAACAAGACGGTGCAAAATTTTATTTGTTTAACTCTTTCATATAATATTTATTTTTCATGTCAAATTCAATGAATTTAAATTTTATTTGTTTAACTCTTTCATATAATATTTATTTTTCATGTCAAATTCAATGAATTTTCTTAATCCATTATTATTATGCAACACGTAAGCATCCTTCAATCTCTGTCAAAACTCGTATAAAAGCAGTTGCGTCCTCTGAAGTGTTACAAATTCTTGCATGTGCATCAACAGTCACTCCACTGTAAATTATTGGAACAAGCCAAGTCATGTAAAATACACCAAAACTTTCTTCAATTATTGTGTTTCAATTTTTCATACAAACATTTGTAAACCCTTTTGAGAAACACACACAAATGTTTTGTCCTTTCTTGCTGGGTTTTTTCAGATCAAAATTCATTCTAAAAGTACACCATCAATAAAACACAAATTCAATTTATATCAAAATTCACATAACTTCTAACCTAAAACTTAACTAATAGATTTTTAGATATTTCTTTTTATAAAGCACTTAATGTTTCATCATATATTGTATTTAAGCTTAATAAACAAAAATACAAGTTAACCATTTTCCGAACAACCAAAACTCACTATTGTAACATGAAAAATAAATAAAAAAATAGAAGCTAACCTAATATAGGTATCTAGAAAAGGCACATAGGATATTACCCCAAAATCTTAAAGCACTTTTCTTCTTTGACCCCTAACTCTTTTCTACCACCTTCCACATTCTTCATCCATAAACATAAAATGGCCACTTGCATTTTCATAAATTTTTTATTTTCTTTCCACTTTGTTTTTCCTTGCCATCTCAATCTATGACTATATATATGTTAATTTCTTTTATTTTGTTATCTTGAGTTGCCTTAATAACAAAGAAAAAGGACAACAAAGGCCATAATCATTTCACACAACTTTTTTTCTATTTTTCAACTGCTATATTCTGTAATTAACTTATTTGTTATCATCACCTCCATGAGAGAAAAAAAAAACCCAGGTACTTTATTTTCCATGGTCCTACATATATTCCATTTGATTGACTTCTCACCTTATTATTCTTGGTACAATTATTTGTAGATTTTATAGAATGATTTTTCATTTTATTTCACCTTCCAACACCACTCATCATTATACATATCTCTATCTTATCTAAATCTCCTTTTTTCACACCGATAAAATTTTAACATTAATACAATTTTTTTTGGAAGAATTTACTATGTGAAATAGAAAGAGAGAATTAGCAGGTATATTGTTTTTTTAAAGTATCAAAGATGATATTGAACGATGATTAGAGAAATTTATTTCAAATACAATCCCCTGTGTATGATGAGATTAGATAATAATGCACTCTAATATACGAAATTACTCTCTCGTATTTCAGTTTCCTTACACGTGATTTATTTATTTCTCCTTATTATGAAAACAACATAATAAAAATTAATAACACAAATAAAAATTTATTATGGTTATAGAAAAAAGTTATTACTTAAAAAATTACTACTAAAAATAAAATATAATCTCCATGTAAATAAATTATTTTTCACCTTATATATTAAATTTATTTTCATACCAAATATATTCTATTATTCATTTTTTTTATAAATAATCTTTTTTATAATTTCAATCATTCAGTAAAATTTATAAAAATAATTTTAAATAGTTTATATATAATTTTATATTACTTTTAATAATACACACATTTTCGTAATCTAAATTCCTTAATGTTCTGTTTGGATTTGCATGAGTACTGTTCATGCGGATGGGATGGAAAGTGACTTGAAAACGTGTCTGGATCTGCTTGTTTGCGCTGATTTGTAAGAGTGAATTTGTAGGTGAGTTACAAAATTTGACACTCTTTAAAATAAAGATATGTGTAGGAAAAGCTAGATCATCGTATTAAAATTACTTTATAGTCCATCTCTTTTAACAATTTAATTTATTATATTTATTATACTATATATATATATATATTTATAGTAACTATAATTATAATTATAATTATTATAATAATTAGTATATAATAGTAATAATAATAATAATAATAATAATAATATTATTATTATTATTATTATTATTCAAATAAATATATTTTGTAAATAAATAATTTTATAAAATAAAATATATTTAAATAAATGTGGAATTAAAATTAAACAGTCTATATTATAAATTATTTCAGGTTATAATTGAGAATAATAATTATTATTTTAAGTTATTAATTTTAATATGAATGGATTATATTTTTTGTAATTTTAAATAACATTTTTAATTTTATTTGAATATCATTTTTTCTATTTACATTAAAGGGTAAAATGGTAATCATACATTTTTATTCTATTAAAAATTATAATTTATTAAATTTTATCAATTATGTCATACACAAACTTTCATAAGCTTTTCACTTATATCTATTCAAATCATATCATCTTTCCTTTAATTCAAACAACCTCATCTTTACTTGCAAATCAACTCAAATCAACGCAAATTCACTCTTCCAAATCCACACCACAATCCAAACACAACATAAAAGAAATAATGTCAACTTCACCCTCTAATCCTTCTTGTGTATTCTTCTCTCTCCTTCCTCCCTCAAATAATTCATTCCAAAGAAAAACAAAGCCAATAAAATTAATTTACAAGTTATATATATAGAGAATTTTTTCCTTAAAAGATTATTTTTGTGAGAATAAAATATTCTAAAACGTACTTCTCAATATAGAACCTTTGGTGATGTTTCTCTCATTCAAACAGTTTTCTTCTCCATTTCAAATTTAACTCACTTATCGTCCACCCACACGAGTATCTTATACATTTCTTCTTACTCTTTTGTTGATTGAACAAAAGAACTTTTCTCTGTCTCCTACACATTCTTTTAATAATATATTTATGAAAAGGGAATGAGGTATACTGTATGAAAATTAAAGTTGTGGGAGTAGGAAATGAATACTGCAACACAATCCTCACTATTATTGATCGATAATGTTTTAAAACGTTTTCTTCAATTTTTTTTTAATATTTTTGTTAACATATTACATATTTTAACCTATCGTCGTCATTTTTATTTTCTACATTTTGAAGAAAATATATCAATAACTAAAAATAATCTTGTATGATTACTTTACTTTTAAAATATAATTTATATATTTAAAAAAATTATATGTTCAAAAGTATTTATATATTGTAAATTTAGTTGTACAAAGAAAACAATTATACTGTGTATTGTACCCATTATTAAAATATTAGTACACTTACACTATTAATGTAAATTGTAGCATCCACTTAGGGTTATGTAAAAATGATCGTTGACATTTAGGTTATATTTAAGTGGTTTTAATTTTTCATTTTACCTAATTTTTAAAGTTTCTAAAATTGAACTGGAAATGAGAAAGTTGAATAAACAAGAACAGAAAATGTATTGTCTTCTTCAGTTCGTGTATGGCCCCATTGGCCATCCTCTTCAAACCATGCTGCTATTTTCATGGACCACAAGCATTTATGGAGATTTTGGAAACACTCGAGGACCTTTCTTTCATGTTAATCTTTTTTCTTATTTCTTACATGATAAAATGGGTTAGTTTGATCCGTATGTGACCCGTTAAAAATAGAAGGTATTGGACTGATCCATCAAACAAAACGAGCTAATGATAATAATTTGTCTTTCACAGGATGAGTTAACAAATTGGACCGGACTGACCCATAACTTTTTTATTTTTATTTTTAAATTTTTTTAATTGTTTTTTTAATTTTTAATTTTTAAATTTTGTTTATATATACATATAAATTATTACATTTTTAGTCTCATACAATAATTTTTTAACTTTTAATTGATTAGTTAATATTTTTAATTAAATAAACTAAAATAATTATTACATTTACATGTTATATTACACTATTATAACTAATAATTGAAACTTAATTTGTAAGTATTAATGATTTAAATAATATTGTTATATATCTACACATTTTTTAAAAATATAATATAAATAAATTAACGTTTTTAATTATTTTTTTTACCTTTTAATTAAAAAAAATGAGTTAACAAGTCGAGACAAATTGACCCATATTTTGACCAATCAAATGGTCTTTTGGGTTATAACAATTAATATACTTTTTTAAATTTGTTAAAAAGTAAATTTTAAGTTTAACTAAATTTTACAAAATCAATTCTTTTTCACACTGATTTATACACATATTGAGTATAAAACTAAATATTAATGAATGATCTTTGTGTTGAAAATAATGTGAGTGTAAGTCAAATTTCTACTTCATGACAATTAAATACTATATAACATAATTGATATTATTTTAAAAGGAAAATTTTAAACTTAATGAACTTACACATATTTATATATTATAAATCTCTTATTTTTATATTATGTGGTATTTCTAACAAAATTCATATATATATATATATA
>Ga0214542_1002218_pt1 | contig 40289 bp, 28 predicted proteins | sample CNSS1metaG_FD_160096 | JGI IMG/M metagenome (GOLD analysis project Ga0214542, IMG submission 160096) | Root nodule microbial communities from cowpea collected in UCLA plant growth center, Los Angeles, California, USA - CNSS1 | ecosystem: Host-associated > Plants > Roots > Nodule | place: USA... | reverse complement strand
CCAAAATATAATTTACCCAGAAGGGAATACTCCTCACATTTATACTTTTATCTAGATTTTTAATTTTTACAAAACATAAAATGTACTCGATGCAATATGAAAATTGTCAAGGGACATGCCATTTTTAGTATAAGCATCAACACCTTAAATTATTTTCTACAAATCCTGCAGAGGGGAAATTTTCAATAAAAGAATAATTTAAACAAGACATCAATCCACAAATGTTTAAAAAAAACAATTTTACTTAGTTCATACTTCAACATAAATCCAAGTCTTCAGAGATTGAGACCAAAGACAAACTATTTTCATGAATAAAATCTCAACAAATAAATAAAAGTATCTAATGTCAATGATTCAATGCGGGCAACAATCAACATCCAAACTTTCAACCAAAGAAACTATGTACAAAAAATAACATACCCTTAAAAGGATAAATATTAAATACAATCAGATACTATACCAATAAAAGTACATAAATGATGCACCTTGTCCAGCAACAGTTAAATTACAAGGTGCTTTCTGTCACATAAATCTGATGCCTATATAGAAAGCATAATAACTTTAAAAAAACATAAACTCTAGCTTCCCTTACCTCGAATGAAGCTAAAAGTTCTTAAATGACTCTTGGTGGAAGAGAACCAGGACCAAGAACAGCTTAATGAGCTGAAAACAAACACACGAGCACGAAAAAGAACTCAGATTTGATAGAGATTAAGGTAGGACAAGAACTTAGGAGCTGAAAACAAAAGGAAACAAGAAAAGGAATCAACTTACGTGGTAGAAAGATGTTTCAGCTATGGAAATCAAGGAACTTGTTCAAGCCCTAGCAGAGCTTTCTACTTCAGCACAAAAGACACAAAGATGACTATTTTCTGTAGAAGTGGTAGAATGAAGGGTAAGTGACTGTGAGGGGTCTTTGGGGTCCAAAGTGGGTTGAACTTGGACCCTTAAATAGAAAAAGGGGTCTCACACATTAAGTTATATATTTTTGAGATATAAATGCTTAAATCTTAAAAAGATCTTTAAAACATGAAAATTTTGTTGAATCTTGATAATTTGAATTATTTTCATAATTAAATATTTAAAATTTTTTATAATATTAAAAAATACAAACCAATTTATATTCTTAATTATATAAAATAAATAATTTATTTTCAAGTGCATATATAACTTTATATAATAACTTTGACAATTCAAGTACAATTTACTTTTGCGAAAATAAAATTTTAAAAACTAAAAATATTAAAAAATTATTTAAAATTAATAATATCTCAACAAATATTAAATGAATTGTCTCATTATTTATTAAAAAATATTAAATTAAATTAATGATGACAATTAAAAAAAGAATTTTACATAAAAAAATATTCAAAAAAAAAAATTAGAAAAAATAATAAGACGTTTTAACATCAATTATTTTATTAATAAATAAAAATTCATTCTTAAATTTACCTTAAACTTTCAAAATTTTCGACTCTCTCTATAAGCAAAAGTTTGTTATTATGTCACTCTTCAAATATCAAACATAAACAAATAATTAATTCAACAAATTATCTTAAAACTTAAACAAAAATATATTAACTAATGTGACTCCAAAAATAATAGCGTGAAATATATAAATACATAATCTTAGCTCAATTGATATTTATTCTATATGCGGGACATCAATTGGGCTGTATGTAGAAAGAACAAGCTAAATCCAGAGGTGTTACAATATCTAGGCAATTGCTTCCTGTAACCCATCATGTTTCTGTTTTCACCCTATAAAATAAAATAAGAAAAATACTTAAATATTCTTTAGCGTTGCACCACACCACCACTGCTATTGCTGCTGTGTCACTTCCACCACAGTTTGCTGTCACCGAAAAAAAAATGACAAATAAAAAAAACTCATTTTACAACATTTTCTCTGAAAAATATTTTATATATTTCCGAAAACCTGAAATATTCCGGAAGAAGAGAGAAAATAATAAAAGTTTGTTATGGAAATCTAGTATACAAAAGGTATTTCAAAATATATTTCCTTGGAAATTTTATTTTGAAAATTTTGTTTCAAAAATTATTTCAAAAAAATTTGTTTTGGAAATATTATTCTGAAAATTCCAGAAATTCTAAAGACCGTTCCAAAATTAATAATTCGAAGGATAGAATGCAAGAATCAATTGTCCTCCGAGGAGAATATGTATAATATTTTTATATATACTATATATAACAAAAATATGTTTTTGTTATGTAATTCAAAAATAAATGTGATTTATTGTATAAAACATGTTCCTAGCACCAGAGTAGTACTATATCAAAGCTCGACGTTTATATATTTTGTTTTGTAGGTTATATATATATATATATATATATATATATATATATATATATATATATATATATATATATATATATATATATCATTTTGATTTTATTTAAATTAATACTTCATGTTTGATTTTAAACGTTCATATCTTAGCAATTTTTTTAAAACATTTTTACTATTCTTAATTTGTTAATTTCTTTCAGAATTAAACTTATTCTGCATTGATTAAACTTAGTGTATAGTGTGGAATTTTTAATTGATTTTGATTTTCACTCGTCCGATCTTGGGCATATGCCATTGTTAATTGAATACAAGGCACACTTGTCAATACAAAGTAAAAATTAAACACACAAATAATTATGACATTTATTGTCAATTGACTATTGTAATTGTAACATTCATTGTTATCTTAACTTTGATTGTCATCATTTTTTATACAATTACCATTTGAGCAGCTTGAAACACAAAAAAACTTAAGATTCCAAGACTAGTTAGAACAGAGAACACCATTAAATCTTCAAAGATATTAGAATATGGACTATTCGACCTTATAAAAACATTTAATAACTTTAATTTATTCACCATTTAAATAAAATAAAATTATGTTACTTTATATTTATATTTATATATATATATATATATATATATATATATATATATATATATATATATATATATATATTTATTTAATAATTGAATCCTGAAATTAAAATTATTGTCATTAATTTGACTTGATTTCTAAAATACATTTTCATTGTTTTTTTTTTTAAATTACCAAAATATTCTTTGAGTTCAAAGTTAAGCATAAAATTCGTGATAAAGAAACAACATAGATGGTGAGGGATAGGAATAAAATGGAGTACTTGCTTATTTTTACATGGTATTGTGAGAGGTGTTAGTAAATTTTACAGATCTGAAAGCTCATTAAGGTCCTTAATAGTATGTTTTGGCACTATTTTTCCCATCAAAGGTTTTACATATATTGTAACCCTTTCCTTACAATAATTATCCATAATCATCTTAATACAATATTAATATAAGAACTCTACTAATTACTCTAATGCATCAATGTCTAATCAACTAATAACAAATCCCACAAATAATCTCTCTCTCTCTCTCTATATTCTAATTCATAAAATGTCTAATTTTATTTCTCCCATATTTATGTATTTTACAAAATATCGAAACTTTTCCTCATTCATTTAAAATTTAAAATTAAATATAACAGTACTCTCAGCTATGTTTACTTTTTTGTAATAACAAAATATTATAAAATTATAATTATAACATAAATATTTTTTATAATTTAATTATAGATAAGTTTTATTTATTTTATAGGTGATTTTTATTTTTTAATAGATGATTTTTCTTTATTAAATTTAGAAAATAATTAAATTTAAAATAGAAGTGATTAGATTAAAAAAATCAGTTTGATTTAAATAAAATGGTTACTTGAAGAAATAAGTTTTTTTTTCAATTAATTATATATATATATATATATTAATAAAAATTATAAAATGTTATTTTTTTTCAAAGAAATCACAACTTAATTAAGCTTACGTTCTTAACTAATTTTTTTATTAAATATATTTGACGAAGTACAAAATGTATGATGTTTATATTTTTTTAATAAAAAATTGTACATTTTTATTTGTCAATTAAAAATAATAAAAAATTTAAATTATACTTACATATAAACTAATAGAACGAAAGTATAACATTGTATTTATATAATATAAATTTATTAAATGTTTTGAAAAATCAATAGATATGTTATTTAAAATTTTATTAGAAACAGAAAAAAAAAATATTAAGGAAAGGAAGGTAAAAGTAACATTTTCGGGTAAATTTTGCATCATCATCGTATAAACTTTAATAAAATAAGACTATATGTTAACTTCGTAACTCCTAAAACTCGACAAGACATAATCTTGAAACCTCAGATTTCACACCAATTAAATTTGAAACATAATATCATTTCTTCAAAATAAAGAATTAAAAAGAAGATAAAAAATGGCGGCGACCGACTCATTTACCTTATGACAAGTCGATACCAAAGGTTGGTCACAATCCAGTGCTTCAGGTTGCAGAATACAACCGCATGCACTCTACATTGATTCATGTGAAAAATCCTTGTGGAGTGAGAAACAGAGCGGTGAAAGCGCCAAGGCTGCAACACCCACTCCCTCCCTTCAATCCCTAATTCCCCAACTCCACCACTCACTCATCACCTTCTGCCCTCAGGTAGATTCATTCTTTATTCACTCTCCTTCTTCCGCTCATCAACTCTCTCATTGTTTTTTCTTCTCCGATTTCGTGTTTCGATAACAGTTACTGTTTTCTGGTTTGTCCGTTTCCGATTCCCTCAGTGTCCATCCCAACCAAGGGTTACAGCTTTTTATTGTCCAATTCTTGGTAACTGTTTATGGTCCGATTCTTTGCGATTCACAACTAGGTTTTCAATTATACCCCAAACGCCTCCTTACACAACTCATGCATTTGTTTTGTTTTGTTCCTGATAGGATTGTTTGGGCGATCCAAGTTTTGTTACAGTGTCTCTGTTTGCTTAATGATTTTGATATCGTCTTGTGTGAAGTTGTGTTATACTCTAGAACCAATCGATATCTATGAAGTAGTTCCTGTTTTGTCCTATCTTAAGGGAATCAATCTGCAAACTGAATAATTGATAATAATTCGGTGTTTTCTTCCTTTTTCAATTTTTAGATATACATTTTATTTGTGAGATGGGAATGTGTCTGGTGTCTTTCGTCTGGCGTGTGTGATATTGTGGCTCCTAAATTTATTGATGTGTGCTGACAAGAAACGAGTTGAACTGTCTGACCTAGGAAGGTATTGTTCCGTAAAGGGGAATAATATTTTTTTTAAAAGATTTTAAGTGGAATAAATTTTTCCTGTTTCCGTGATTTTTTTGGATTGCATTTCTTTTTGTGTGGCTGGTATCATTGCTGAGGTTCTGCATGTTGTTATATCGCTTATTTTTTATTGCTTCAAAACATCTAGATGGGTTGCATGCCAGGTTTTTTCTTAATCCTGTGAATATAGGTAATGGTAAAGGTGTAACTAATCCAGAATTAATACCTCTCAGAGAGTTCCGAATCATATAGAGTGAAATTTGAGCTGCTTGGTTCTGTGTAACAATAGACTTCCTGCACAGTTTTATTTATGGATGCCATCTATATTTTCTGAATTCAACATATTCTGAGAATAGAATATACATTCTTCTGGGACAAGAGCTCTTCTCCCATTGTGACAACCATTCCGTTCTTTATTACATACAAATGGGCTTCTGTTATGATTGCTCTGCTACACTCTGGTAGTCAATACCTTCCATTTCTTAATGCAATCTTACATGTTTGAAGCTAGTTGTTCAAACATATTTAGGTCTTAATATACACCATAACTACATAAAATGATCTTATAATGTTATCAAATAATCGTTATAGCCACATGACAATGCTATAATGATGCTATGTTTTACCCTCTGCCATCATTATTTTGCCATGGGAGGCCCACTTGCAATAGCGTGTTTATATGCTAGAAATTTTGACCTCCAGCTATATTCCACCATTTGCAATTGATAACCTTTCGTTTTACATAATGCCAATGGCATTTGCCTGTTTGATAGAAGAGAACAATGAGGAAATGATTTATGAGAATAATTCAATTTTTTTTTTTAACTAACCATGTACTTTTTGCTGTGGATGTATTTACTTTGGCAAAGTTAACAAAGCTCGTCTCAAAATGAGTTGTTTTTTAGATCTGTATTTTTCATTCCACTGCCCATGCTCTAGAGTGAAGATAAAGTATTCCTACTTAACTCTTCTTCAGCTTGAGTTTGAAGTTGTGCTTTAAGTTCAGCTTACTGGGGTTTTCCATCTTTCATCTGCTGTGCTGATGCGTTGATGCAAGGACTGAACCATATGGGTCGGCTCTTATTCATCCTATCAGCATGGATTTTAGGCATAGTAGTTAGTCACACAAAGTACTGGGCAGAATTGTGCTGGTGTGGCACCCTGGTGCTCCTCTAATGGCCATCACATTTTGCCTGGTCAATGGAGTGTGTTTCTTTGCCAAAATCACAGGTTGGAGCAGGTGTTACATTGCAATGTTTTTTGTTCAATGGCTGCCATGATGTGGCAGATTTTTGCAAACTGCCACAGGCAATTTGTGAAGGGAGGCACGCTATTGTGGCGCCATAGGCTGCAATGGAGTGTTTATCTACTTGAATTTTGATCTTCTGTTATTGAGAACATCGTTACACAGAAGATTTGTTGAAACTCAACTTTGCCCCGAAACCAGTATTGTTTTTTGGCTGCAGCCCCTTGCACCTTCTCCTCTGTCTGTGATCTTTGCCTTCTCTCTCTTTAGAAGGCAATTTAATCTTTTAAGGGGGAGATGAAAACATGGTCTTCGGGTTACACTGGTACAGTAAACAAAAGGGTTAGTGCTGAGGGAATTGGGTCAATGGGCCCACATGTATTTTTCTTTTTAATTTTTTCCTTTTTGGTTTTGGTTTGCTTTTATTACATGAGTTCCATTTGACTTCTCTTATTTATTTATTATTTAAAGGATAACAGTATTATGATAAGCTGAATAGTAGTATTAATAAACTAATACTAATAATGAGTAAGTACATACGACAACAACAACAATAATGGCCCTCATATCCATGAACTTTGTTGGTATTTACTTGTATTTGTGTCTCTTACTAGTTCTTCGTCTTAAATTGACACTGATTATTCAAATAGGTGGGGGTAAATTGATGAGCTCAGATATTAATAAATTAACCATACATGCTTTGGTCAAGACACTTTGAAATTATTTTTTGTTAATTATGAATGTGTGGTGAATTTTGAGTAGTTTTTATCATTATTGAGAATGTATACGTATGTTGGTATGCAAAAGCCAGTAGTGGTTATCCGATGATATGCCATCCTAGCTATAGCATTTTTGTGGTCTGCTGTTATGTGATGTTATTCATGATTAATAGTTATGCTTATAGAAGTGCTTCTGTTTTAAGTTTGCTTCAATTGGTTTAGTCCTTAATGGCACTTTCCAGTAGTTCTGATCTTAATTTGTTATAGTTATGAAGATTCTTTGTTATCGATTACTAATTAATTACTTAATGAATATAGACTCTCTTTCTCTAGATTTCAAAATTTTTATGTTTTCTCACTGAACAAACACAAATCCAATCTCATATGTCAATGTATCATATCTTGGTTTGTACAACCTTTCCTCTGGGTGGTCTTCTCTTCCCAGCCTAATGAGGTTGGTGGAGTAGTGTCAGCCCCACATTTTCTGGGTTGCAATACAACTCGCATTTATTTATATAGTCTTCTCCCTCTCATCTGATTACCTTTTGGACTGGTTCTCCATATCATTGAGGTCTTGTGATAAGATTTATACCCAGGCAGTTAGCAAGCCAGCTTTAGTGCTAATTGTGTTTTTTCTTTTCCAATTAAGGCAGTGTATACATCTTTCCATTTTGTATTTTTTATTGGTTTGTCTAATTTTTCTTATGCGTCAATGTATCATAGCCTGGTTTGTCTATTCTTTCCTCTGGATTGTCTTCTCTTTCCAACCTAGTGGGGTTGGTAGAGGATTCTTAGTCCCATATTGGCTAGGTTACAACACAACTCCCATTTATAGTTGTGGGAGCCAGCTGTAGTATTGATTGTGTTTTTGTTTTCCCAATACGGCAGTGTACATTTCTTTCTATTTTTTGTATTGTTTTATTGGTTGCACATGATTTTCTCAATAATCTCATATATTGGAAGAAGAAAGAAATATTGGCTGACCTTTTTATGGCTTTTATTATATTTTCATTTTATGGAGTATTACGTGGTACGTGGAGAATGGGAAGTAATAGCACTGAAAAGATCCCAATCAATACCAGTGCTGAAAGTTCAGAAACCACTATTGAAATAAAGATTAAAACATTGGATTCTCAAACGTACACCCTCAGAGTGGATAAACAGGTGTTTCTTTGACTCTGTATAATCTTTCATGACTCTTTTTGAATTTCTTGTGAAGACTTTCTATTTCTGTTTGTGAATCTTGCTTTGTGCTCTGCCTAGCTGTAGAAACATGATAGTCGATAAAAACCATTAAGTGCCTATTTTGTTTTTTTAAAAGAAAAAAATCTTTTATGAAAAAATTATAATAGTTAAATAGGTTTTTCAAAATAGGCAAAAAAAACTATAAAGATTCTCCAAGGCATGGAAGAAGTAGCTTCTGAAAAAGTTCCTGAATGAATTGTCAATAAAACCACTTTTTTTTTCTAATATTTTTGGTTTTTAATTGCAACACTGTTTAAGATATCTGATCATTAGGCTGCCTCTTTGAATTACCTGACAACTTGCTTGAAGATCTGTTACTAATTGTCCTTTTCCTACAACAATATTCCCTGTCAGATGCCAGTCCCTGCCCTGAAAGAACAGATTGCTTCTGTAACTGGAGTATTATCTGAACGGCAACGCTTAATTTGCCAAGGAAAAGTTCTGAAGGATGATCAGCTCCTGTCTGCATATCGTATCCTGTTTCTTTGTCTTTACACTGTGTTGAAGGACTCACAAAGGAAGCCGATGTAGCATTTAAAGAGATGCTATCTTTCCCTTAAGTAGTTGTTAGTTATGGAGAGAAGACTTGGATTTCAGAAATACAAAATGATATGATATAATATGGTGTTTCCTTTATTTTGTGTTAAGCTTGTGTTCCTTTTACTTGTCTGGAAAGGGGCTGTGTCTTTAGCTTCTGTGTAATTTTTTAATCCACTTTGATAAAATTTTGTGTGCTTGTAAAACATATGATCCTTACTGTTTAAGTGTTGTAATCAGTGTTGTGATCAATCATTTTGTCTAGAGTTTAGATTTTGAGGCAAAAAGGCTGAAGCACATAAAAGTCAGATTTCTAAGAGGAGACACTTCCATTACAATAAAATTTTCCATCGAGCGGTGACTTTTGGCTTTATTGCCAATTACTTGAACCTGTACAGAAAAGTCTGAAGTTGAAATATAGGCCCATCCACCCATGTTATAATTTGTTTATTGTTTGCCAAATATATTAATATTATCTCTGTAATTAATGTTATTAACAAAATCAAAGAAGCACTCTTGTGGATGATTTGATTAGACACAAAAGCCATGTTGTCATGTCAAAGAAGTTTTGATGCTGTAACTGCATGGCTATTTTTTCATATCTTCAAAATGGGTTTCCTCCTTAACACGAGTAGATGTTGAAGATGGTCACACCTTACATCTGGTTGCGAGGCAACCTGACCTACCACCACCAGGAAGTCTGCCCAATCATTCAGGTTTGATGTGATTATGTACAGTATTATCATTTGCTGTTGTAATTGATTTGAAAATTATGTGCTTTAGTTTAGTAGGATTTATAGTGAAGGTTTCTTATTTCTTGTAGCAAATCTTCTCTTTTAACTAGAAAATTGGTGAAATAAAATTTAGGTGGTCTTTCTTGCAATGAAGATATTGTTAGCTTGAAACTTCTTTGTTTGTTTCCATTTTATTCCTAAAAAAAAGCATGTCTGGGGGAAAACATGAATTATAATTCGACCAGTAGACAAAGTATGTTTTCGACTTTTTAATTTCTTTTTGCCTGAAGAATCAGGTAAGATGATCAAAGCACACCGTAATAGTGCCATTTATCTGGTGCACCTTCCAGAACTAAACTAGGTAATTAGTTTAGTTTCACAAAATTTTTTACCTGATTGTGTTGGAAAATATTTCCTAAGAGCATGCCTTATTTGTGTAAGAAGAAATTCAAGAAGTGGTCATCTTGTTTGATAATTTTCCATTTGGGCACTGGCAAAATTGTCACTGTTGTTTTTTTTTTTTCTTGAAGGGTTGTTTCTTGAAGGGGTGGGGAACTGGGTGAGGAATTTTCTAGTTGATCTTGTCTTGTGGGTTACCTTCATTCTCACCTTTAATAAAAGGAGATAAGATATACTGACCTCCATGCTTACCTACATTTTGTAGTGACTGAACCGAATTCAAGCTCAAGCCTGGCAAGCCTCAGTCACAGTAGTCAAGTAGCCCCTGGTGTTTTTATTGAGACTTTCAATGTGCCTTTTCAGGGTGATGGAGTTGCACCTGAAATCAATAGGGTATAATTAAAATTTGAACAATAGGGGGCACATTGAGGGTTTTCTTTTTTAATTGGAAATTTAATTTTGATCTCATTTCTGTGCAGATCGTTTCTGCTGTTCTAGGATCCATTGGACTTCAAAATTTTGCGAGTGGTGAAGGGATTGATGTCAGGGTAAATTCAGCTTTCCGTATATTAATGAACTTATGATGTGTGACCAATAAAAAATGGTATTTGCATGTCTTTTTTATTCATCTGAAAACCTTTTCCATGACATCTGGGCATATTGGATTGAATGAAGGAGCATGATTCCCAAGGCGCTGGGAGAATTTCAGGCTCTAGTGGGATATTTGATTCATCTCATCCTCAACCCGAACAATCAGGTTTTCGGATTTTGTCTGATAGATCACGTAATGCCTTTGGAGCTCCAGCGGCAGTATCTCTAGGGTCTCTGCAGCCTCCTGTATGTGCTAAATCTTTATTTAATTTCTTTCAGGTGTACATATTCTTTTATTCTTTTATATTTGACATTTTGAGTCTTTTCCTCTCTTGCTGACAATAAATCAAACAATTTATTTCTTAAATATGGCTTTGTAGGTCATTCCTGATTCTTTGACAACTTTGTCCCAATATTTAAGTCACATAAGCAATGAATTTGATGCAATTGGTAAGCATGCCATGTTGAATCTAATAGTTATCCTTCACTGCCTTCTGCTGCATTATTGTTTTTTGAGAATGACACATTTTACTGGCAGTGAGAGAAGGGGGGAATATTGCCCAAGCAGCTGAGGCTCAAAGGAACGTAGAAACTAGACCTGTTTCTTCACGTTCAGGGTCAGGTTCAGCTTTAGAAGGGTTTTCATCTCCCACATTGTTGGCAGAAGTTCTGCTTTCTACCAGACGAATGATTGTTGAACAAGCTGGCGAATGCTTACTTGTGAGTTTTAAAATATCCTCTTAATTTTTCTTCTATGTTTGCCGTTATTTTCTTCCTCACTGTTAACAAGTAGGCATGTGGTGTTATATAATTATTTTCTTTATTCTGCTAAACATATAAAATTGCCATGTTCATTATATACTACTTCCACAGCAACTATCAAGGCAGCTGGAGAATCAAGCAGATGTAACCGATCCACTGTTGCGGTCAAGCATTCAGTCTAGGGCCTTGAGAACTGGAGTTTTGTTTTATAACCTTGGTGCATTTTTACTTGAACTTGGTCGCACAACCATGACACTGCGTTTGGGTCAAACATCGGTAGGCATGGTTTCCCATTGTTGGTATCTTATTAGTTAATTTTTAGGTTTGTGCTTCTAAGTACTAATTAACTTTCTCTGCAGTCTGAAGCTGTAGTTAATGGTGGGCCTGCAGTTTTTATATCCCCAAATGGTCCTAACCATATCATGGTTCAGGTACTTTTGTCTTTCTATCATTCTTGTCGTGATGACTATACTGCTTTTGCTTATTGACCTGCATGGTTCCAGCCCCTTCCTTTTCAACCTGGAACAAGCTTTGGCGCTGTTCCTGTGGGAGCTGCACAGTCTAGCTCAAGTTTAGGTAGTGGACTTGGTTCAAGCTTTTTCCCTAGGCGTATAGATATACAGATACGACGAGGTACAGTATATATATATATTTTTTAGTTTACTGGTTCCTGTTGCTTTGCATTATGTTTCGAACTTATATGTAACTTCATTTCTATTATTAGGTACCTCATCAACATCATCCAATACCAATCAAGAAGAACGCAATGATACACAACCTGCCTCAGTACAAAGAAATCCAGGTGAAAATCCTGTTAATCAGGCAACCTCTAGGCGTCCAGATGCTTCTTTTCCTGGGGAACCAGGAGTAAGGTTAGTGCCTATTAGAACCATGGTTGCAGCAGCAGTACCGGGTCCTGTGGTCCGTCCCCCTTCAGAATCATCTGGTAATTCTCTAGGGCTTTACTATCCAATTCTTGGGAGATTTCAACATGTGTCTTCTGGACATGTAAATAGTGAACAGAGATCTCAACATTCAAATCAGCATCATGCTGCAGTACCATCAACTACTGATTCCATGTTGGAAAGGCAAACCACAGATGATTCTACAAGGAATGGTAATTTAACAATTGTCTTTCAATATCTACAACCACTGATTGCTTCATGTTACAAGATGATTGCAGAGTATGTGATCCAAAACTACTTTTCTATAGTTTGTTAAAATAATCAATGCTTATTTATTTTGATTGAAGATGTAATGCTCGACAGTGTTACTACCGAACCCCTCCCATCCCTTATTCTTGACTTTGGATTGTCATTTCATAAGAGAAAACTGGATTTTGGAGACATCACTGCAACATTGTCAACTCTAATGAAAAGTGGACTAACATTTTCATCAAGTCTCTAGGAGAACCAAAAATTGATTACATTTGTAGCAAGCTGGGCACATACTACCTATATGCTCAACTTGAGGGAAAGTGTTATAATTAAAAAAAACAAGAAATTGATACTATATAATCAGGAATATAGTTGTAATTATAGAAATAGGGGTTGATTCTAAACAAGTGTATCTAGATTATATATGTATTATTAGGAACCTTTTTTTTTTTATTTATTCCCATTATTAGAGGATATCAAATCTTTTCTATTCATTATAATGATTCCTTTTTGTCTATTTATAAAGCACCCCTGCTGTAACATACAATTTCAGCTCGATGTTTCTCTCTTACCTAGAGTTTCTATAGTTCTTAACAAAATAAGTTGGAAAGAAATAATATAAGTGAAATAGTAATAAGCAAAACTAGACTACTTTATATTTTCTGTCAAGTTTAAAGACTTTAATATCCTCATCGGCACTATGATATAATATCATAAGGTAGAAGGCATTTCAAGTGCTAGTTTATTCTTTCCTAAACACCTGATGACAATGTTCCTTTCGTTTCCCTAAGATAGATGACTTAAGTGATATTTTTCAGTAATTTAATGTGTTCAACTAGTTAATTGTCTAAATTTACCCTATCCTGGATATGACATTCTTCTTGATAGCTATGAACTAAAGATATCTTCCAGATTATTCTTATGATTGAATGATTGATTAATCATGCTTTTTATTGTTGAATTCAATGTTTGATTCATTTTGGCGAGGAAGATATATTGCTACTTCCTTCTTTTACTTCTACAAACCTTCTTAAGTGTATCATTTCTATAAAATGCACATATTTATATTCTTCTATCCAGAGCGCCCCAACGACCCTCCCCCGTCCGTTTTTTTTTTTTTGTAACTGCATGCACAAAAATGGAGCACTTATAGGTTTCGTTTGTAGCCCAACTTTGTAATCATTCAATTGGTTGCTCATACAAATTCATCAGAGTTTGTGAGGAGTCAGTCAATACCTTGTTCATATAGCTCATGGTTTACTTATTTTGCCGGTTATAAAATTATCTGATATATAGTGTAAGGATATGAGAGATAAATTTGATTTTAGTTAATTTGCCATTGAACTTTGTTGTAGTAGGATCCTTATCAACTCCAAGCACAAGACCGGAGCCATCTAATTCTCGTGTTGTAAATATCAATATTCTGGCTGCCAGTGGACCCCAAAACAACCAAGAACCTGAGCGGCAAATACCAAGCAGTGTACTTCAGTTATTAAGGTCACTCTTTCCTGGTGGAGAAATTCATGTGGAAGATTCAAGTGTACAAGGAGTAACTGCAGGTTCTGACTCAGATCATGCTGCAACATCAAGGGGGGCTGCCCAAGTACCCGAAGCACAACCTAATGCCAGTGAAGAAGGAATATTTTTGTCAAATATGCTCCGTGAAATCATGCCAGTCATATCTCAACAAGTAGGGTTGGAGGGAAATCCTTCAGAAGATCATATGGCTCAAACTTCTTCAACCCAGGTGTGCAGACTTCATTGTTTGCGTTCCTTATTCTATTTTTTATTTGCTTGATTACATTTGCTATTTGGTCAACATCAACTACCAAAACTTCTCTCGCACATTGTGAGTGCTTCTTGACTTTTGACACACGTAGGGAATATCATATTTTAAAGATTCAAAATTTTTTATCCTTACTCCAATCCCTCTGGGTGTCACTTTCTCCAAGGTTGCTGAACAGATATAATATAGCAAAATTATTAGGCGAGATTATGCAGGAGACTATTCCTAATGTTTTTTTTCCTTGTTCAACCAGATTATGTCTAGTGAAAATTGAGTATTGTAACTACGTCTTCTATGAAAAAAGACAAAAGAAACTGATCAGCCTATGTGCATGCAGGTTGAAACTGATGTCGGGACATCACGCAGACCGGGTGATTCTGACTCAAGCCCCCCAAATCCAAAACGTCAAAAGGTCTCTCTTCTACTTTTGAGTTTGTAAACTGTTCTTGTGCACTATTTATTTAAAACCTCAGTTTGGATTAGCATCCCAGTTCTAGGATGGACTGCATGTGCCTAGAATTATAACTGTTAATAAATGACAATAACACTACCGAAAGCCTATTCATTGGGTCAGGTACATGAGTCTAAGGATGCCGGATTGTTTCTGTTGTAAACAATTCTTTAAAGAGGCCATTTAATTATATATACTTTCTAATGGTTTCAATTGAAGAGTCGTTACTGATCTGTCACTGCCTCTAATTATTTGGCTTTCATGTCATTTGATGAACTCTTCTAATAAAGATTTTTATTGGTTTTCTTTTCACATACTTGTATCATCCTGGGTGTGATTCTACTGCCACCTTTTTCTTACTAAATATCACTCTTACTTCCTCTCCTACCCATTACTTATAGATATATTAATTTATAATTATGCCTATGAAATTGTCTAGTTATCCGAACATTCAATGTATTTGTATTGCGTTATGAAAATGAACGTGATTAAATGCATACAGGGTGCATTTGTACAAGAGATTTTCTAAACCACAATGATTAAGCTTATTGGATTTGATATCTTTCATAGCGGTAGTTCCATTCTTCTTGCTTCCTAGAGAGTGGCAGAGGGGGTGAATGGTTACAAAATACAAAGGCATCCCAACCCTTAAGTGGGTGAAAGCTTCAGTATGAGAGGTTGTATAATAGGGAGTGTGAGTGCAAACCTGATATCTGATTCTCTTTCTAAGGATGTCCCAGGCAAGCTCTGCTCCATGACTATGTGTCTGCCATCCTCAGTCCATGTGGGATCCTGTTGGATCATATCCCCAGTACTGTTTTTAGGGGACGAAAGGAAAAAGTTTTTGACCGTCTTTTCAGGCCCAACCTGATAAGATGATCTAGAATAAGTGTTACTGAGCCCAGTAAGTGCAAGTCCCAAGTACCTAAATTATTCAAAGACTGTGTTTTTAATTAATTAGATACTGGCCTAGAGAGGGTCATTATTCCAATCCTACCCCCCCAAACCCTATATATACGAGTGTACAAGTTTGAAGGAAATGAAATATCTACCCTTTACTATTTTTTGTCTTCTTTACTTTTCATATGCCTATTCCTTTCGTAGGTTAATTTGTAGTGCTGCTTAACAACTTTGTTGCTTCCGTCCATCCACCAAGGAGAACGATGACCCCCTTAAAAGCATTCATGATATTTTGTTAGCCATGCAGTCCCCCACATGGAAGCTCAAGACAGCTGTCTGTCGTCAACTACTCCAACTATTTTCCACACCATTGCCAACTACTCCAACCATTCAGTTCAAACTCAATGTCAGAATTAAACTTCTAAAGTACAGGGATTTCAGTTTCAGTTTTTCTATAACTTGGAAAAACAAATCTTGTGCTGGATGCACTCTCCAGGAAATTTTTGAAACCCATCTTCACCTCCATCTCCTCATTGGTTCCGCAACTCTTGACCAAACTTCATCAATTTTACACTACCACTATAGAATAGAAGGCAAAATGTTAATGGCCAAATACACCTCCCCTATCCTCAAGCACTTCAAACCGTTCGAACTCATACTGTTACCAATTCTGACGAGAAAGACTCCCCAATGGCGGAAGATATTGTTACTGAACCTAGTAAACGCTAGGTCCAAACACCTAAATGGTTGGAAGAATATGTTTTGATTAATGAAATGTCTTCCTTTTTTGGGCACATGGAGACCCCTTACTGCAATCCTGTCCCGAATGTTAAACGTACGACTATTCCTACTATTGAAGGGAATGAAAAATCTACTCTTTTCTATTTTGTCTTTTTACTTTCCTTTTACGTATTCTTTTCCTAGGTTAATTTGTAGCGCAGCCTGACAATAAGCCTATTGAAGATGATCTGATCAGAATAGATCGTGTTTATCCTTTAATAAAGACACCATTGCAAATTGTTAAAGGTCCACCATTGACTAAAAATATAGTCAAATTATACATAAAAGTGAGAGTAAATGTCATCTTATAACCTGATTCTGTGAGGCTGCATAAAACTTAGGCCACATTCTAAGACATTATTGTCATGGTGAGTCTTTACAACTTTTGAAGTGTGATATTGAAGTATAAGCTGCAGTGAATTTTATCTAATAATAATTATGGTCTCCGGATTCTTGTCGGCAGCTTTTCTCTTGTTTATACAGATTAATGATTGATGAAGGTTGATGTTTTTATTTGCCCACACTGTAAGTTTATGGACGTTAAATGAAGTGTATGGACGTTAAATGAAAACATGAGTGTTAAGTATCTAATAACATTTCTGCAAAATGATCCTAATGCAAGTTTTGAATTATTTTTTGTTACAATTTCAACTGCAACTGCATTTTTAATAGTGTCATGGTTTCTTAATGCAGATGGAGTGAAATAGAGGATAATGTTCACTGTGCAGTCGTGGAAGATTACGATCACAAGAAACAGAATTTGGGGTGAAACTCAAGATGTCAATATGGTATTAAGTTCTTTCCTAGTTTTTTATATGAAGCGTGATTTCATTCTCTCATGCTGTAGACAAATTTTAAGAAGACTGCTCTCCGGACTATGTGACAACTTGTACGTTACTGGCATTGGAATTGAACTTCCCTAAGTTCGATTTTATTATGCTAGGAATTGATAATAGAATTCAACATTAGAATTGAGATTAGTCACATCTTATAAATTAAATTTGGCGTCCTTGAGGTCTTTATTGAAGAACTGAATCAAACATTTCTCCATTTTTAGGAATAATTTTCATTTCAAGAAAGCAATAATTGAGATGCAGGTATACTATACCCGTTCTAGTTACCTTTTTCCAATAGTAGCTATTGGTCTGTATGTCTTATTATTAAAATATCCTTTCATTTAATTTAGTAGTAGCCTGAAGTAGGACTTTTCTTATATTAAACCGTCAATTTATAGTTATAATTTTATTCTTTCTTTAATCTGGTTGTTAAAGTAAAAAAAGATAGAAGAATTAGAAATAATGTTGAGTTATTTTCTAATTGTAAATAGCTCTTTAAATTAGGCTTTAAATTTGTGTGACACCCAAGTCAGTAGGGATTAAGTTTATGTATATTCATTATTTGTAAAATTACCTGTATAATTGTTACTTTAAGAATTACCAGAGAGAGAGTATTGAAATTTGTATGTTTTGTTATTTTAATTATTTTTCCTTTAACAATAATGCGATGAATATTTTAGCGATTTGAGATCATCTTCTAAACTCAATTTTGTCAAATCTGGATCTACTGTAACGAAACGACCTTCATAGACTCTGTATAATAATTGTAAATATATGATTCTTGCATGTAATAAATGGTTTGATTTAAAAAATGTATAAATTGTAAATCTTTGCTATTTTAAAAGATCGTTGCTTCGTATAAATTGTAAATCTGTGCTATCTTAATATTGGATATTTGGTATTTTTACTCTTAAACAAGTCAGAATACTTTGTATTCATTATTTTTAATTTTAAATATATAACTAAGCACTTAAAAAATTTGTTTGGTAGTTTTTTTTGTTTTAATTTTGCCGTTGTCAGGTGTTCTAATCATTTGTACTAGGATAATTTAAGTCATGAATTTACTGATGTAATGTAAATATATATTTATTCATAATAAGCAGTTCAATATGTATTTATTGATAGTGTAAAATTATTTTACATTTTAGCATTAAATTATTCTTAATTTTACAAAAAAAAATTATTTCATAAAAAGAACATGTTTTTAGCATATTTAATACTACAAATGCGAATATTAATGGACATTATTTTTTAATGCAAGAATAAAGTATCCCAATGAACATTACTTTTTTTTTCCTAACCCTGTTGTGTTGAATTTAAAAACCTTTTTTTAAAGATAGTGTAAACATGGACTTTTGGGGCATTACACGAGTAAATTTGTATTTTTATAAAAAGAAAAGATGATTGATTTATAAGTAAAATAGTAAAAACTATGTTTATTTCGAATTGGCAAGTGGAAATTTGTTTAGATTTCACTTATTCAAAATTTCTAAATTTTATTTTCTGAGGTCGTCTATTATTATGTGTGTGTAAGAAAAGAAGTTGAGACATAAGTATATAAAACAATAAATATTTTTAAAATAAAAATAATGAAAGGACAAAATATTAATAGTTTTGGAATGAATGTATGCTATCAAGTTTAACAATTAATTGTTATTTATAATTTTTTGTAAGATTTAATAAGTTTTAAGAATTATAACATTATATTTAAGATAAAAAAAATATGTAAAATATTATGCTCATAATGCAATATGATTGTGTCTGGATGGTTTAATAATTAATGATCCATTTAGTGAATTTTTTAAATAATATTTTTATTATTCACACATTATAATATTTCATTCAAATCTTACACATTACTATTTCTTTATCACCGTCATTATATAACATTCAATTTTAAAATTATTATTAATATTAGTGGAAACATTTCTATGTATGTATGTTTACTTTTTTTATCATAAAAAATAAATTATTATTATAATTTAAAAGTAAATACAAATAATTTTACAGTAGATAATTTTTTAATTTATTTTGTAGATACTTTATTAATATAGATATTTATTTTAATTTCAAAAATATTAAATTTAAAAAATTAGTGAAATAAATATAAACAGTTAAATTTTCAAAAAAAATTACTTGAAAGGTAAATTTGATAAAGTAAGTTTAACAAATAAGTTGTTGTAGTAAGTAAAATAATATATATATATATATATATATATATATATATATATATATATATATTTATATATATCCACCAATATAATTTTTTATATAATTTTATAGATAATTATTTAAACATAAAATCAATAAATTGTAGTTTTAAATAATAATTATCAGCCATGACAAAATATGTAATGATATGAATAAAAGCCTATTTCATCAAACTAAACTCATTTATTTTGTGTTTTTGTTATTGTTAGGGTTTAGATTTATTATTATGTGAATTATTGTCCTAACTAGAAAAACCTAACTGATTAAGTTATGATTATATAGAAATACAAAAATACTAGTAGTCATAATTTATGGATTTGAATTTGTATACCTAACTTATACACGAATTTATGGATCTTTCAAATTATACTAATTAAGAAGTGTTCAAGGAATTCTTCAGATTTTTTAAAAAACAAAAAAAATATTTAATGGGTTCTTAAATTTTTTATAAAAACTAATTTCACCTTTAATTTAATATTTAGAACGCAATAAATTTAATTTATTAACTTTTTTAATAAGTCTTTAGAATAAGACTAAAAAAAATTCACAGCCCATTTTAAAAAGCCCAAAATCGAAGATCTCAACAAACAAAAAGCAGCCTTTTTCTCTCTTACACCAGTGAGAGTAGTGATTAGGGTTTCTGTGGGCTACTTCATCCCTGTCGTCTGTGCCGCACCCCTCTACCATGGCTGAACAAGTATTTTCTCAATTTTTTGCTTTTCAATGGTTCTTAATCCTTGTTTGGATCTTCCGTTGATTTTGTTCTTTTCTTCTGTATTGCAGACCGAGAAGGCGTTTTTGAAGCAACCAAAAGTGTTCCTCTGGTACGTTACATACTTGCAAGAACGAATAACTTTTTTTTTTTTTCACATTGTGGATTTAATGCTGAATATATATCTTATTTTTTTCTTAGCTCGAAGAAATCTGGAAAGGGAAAGAGACCTGGGAAAGGTGGAAATCGCTTTTGGAAATCCATTGGACTCGGATTTAAGACTCCCAGAGATGCCATCGAAGGTATCATCTTTCCTCTTTCCTTATCACTTATCACGCTTCTTTATTGCATCGCATCATGTTTGCTCTGTGAGATGTAAATCTATAGGTTACAGATTATTGTCTTAGCGGTTATTTTTTCTTATTATAGTAGAAGGTGAATTTTCGGATGTGGAATATTTGTGAATTAGGTTAAAAAAGTGCATTCCTAAGTAGGCTGTTGGTTGCCTATTTATTATTGATATTTTAGGTTGTCTAAATAGGTCATTTATATATTTTCGACTCCTTTGATTTATCACAGGAACCTACATCGACAAGAAGTGCCCCTTCACCGGCAATGTCTCTATTCGTGGCCGTATCCTTGCTGGAACATGTCATAGTGCTAAGATGAATAGGACTATTATTGTTAGGAGGAATTATCTCCATTTTATTAAGAAGTACCAGAGGTATTATTGTCCCATGTTTTTCTAATTAGTTTGTTTATGATTGGAGAAATGTAGTAATAGTTGTTTTCTTTTATGTAAAGGTATGAGAAGAGGCACTCCAATATTCCTGCTCATATATCACCTTGCTTCCGCGTGAAGGAAGGTGATCATGTCATTATTGGTCAATGCAGGTGAGATTTTATGAAAGTAATTCTTTTCGGGTATTGTATTGGTATTTGTATCTGTATGGTGATTATTTTACCACTCATGCAGGCCACTCTCCAAGACGGTGAGGTTCAATGTGTTGAAGGTGATTCCTGCAGGATCTTCCAGCGGTGCGAAGAAGGCATTTACCGGAATGTGAGCTTTGTTTTCCAGTTTTAGGATTTTGTTATACGTTGTGCTAGCTTTGTATTTTTTTTTAAACAATGTAGACTCTTTACTGTTTTCAGTACTTTTATTTTAGTGTTATTCTGGGTTTAAAGTTGGGGGAATTGTTTTTAGACTGAGATCTCAAGTTTTGCTCTAATTAATTTGAAACAAATATTTTTGCTACAATATGTTTGTTATTGGAAACTAAAGTAAGATTATTAGTTTTTAGACAAGATTGGATTATATGTAGTGTTAGAACCAGATATGTAGATTAGAATTCAGTAGTACTTTAGTGTGTATATGAGTTTTGAATCTCTAAAACAGTATATATTGAATTTTCCTTTAACACTGTCATTATTTGATCATATATTTCACACCTGCATGAATATAAAATATATTTCATCCACCGTATTAAATCCAAACCATTATATTCCCGTTTCTGGGGCATTTATAATTTGGATGATGGTCACTGAATTCTAATCTACATATCATGGAAGCATATGCGAAATATTTAGATACCTTGCTTCAAGTTACTACTAGTTATGTTGTTAAGCATGAATATTTGGGTGTTCCAAGTTTGGAATGGCAAGGATTTCAAACCTGTTTTTCCGAATGAATCTTTTGACTCATACAAGGTGATTTCAGTTCATCAGTAGGAGCTTTTTTTTTTTTTTACTGAACTTGTAATTTAGAAGTAGTTGTAGGACTTTTTCGGATGATGAAAAGAATGTTGAGATTATCCGTTGTGGCGTTTGGAAAAGGGAAAAAATGAATTTTTAGTAGGTTAAAGTTGTCAAATGTGGTGCGTCAGGAATGGATTGTTTGGCTTGAACAAGCAGCATCGTTTTGCACCTCAATACATTTAAATATGCATCGTGTTGGGAAATGATATAGTTTTCATTTTTTTCTTTTGTCCGTTCTTCATCTTCTTACACCAGTTCCATAACTCTTTTCATCTTCCTAATGAAAGAAAGATATCTTAAATTTAAATGAGATTAGTATAAATAAATTAAATCTAGATAATGAATATAATAACCATTTGATATAAATTTATATTAATAAATTGGTCTGGCCTACTTGACTGTATATGTTCTGGTGAATCCAAAGAAACAACTACCTAGTTTTTTGGTACTGAGTTTGCATTTGGAGGCCTAAAATCACTCAGTGAGTGACAGGGCTATAGATCGTGTTGATTTCTGTTTAATCTGAACAACCAATAATCAAAACAAACTTATCCTGGATGAATTTGAATTTATATGTATCTGTGAATATCCCCATTGAGATGTAGAGACACTATCAGTTTTTTTTTAATTTGAAGTTATTGAGATTTCTGAGGATTTACTTCTAATTCAAATAATGAGTAAAATAGTAATTCATCTGAAAATCTTAATATGAAGAATTCATTTCATAATACATTTAATATGATTCAAAAGAAAATATTTCAAAATTTTGGAAAACATGTTTTAGAAACAAATAATCCAGAAATCACTTTTATAGAAGATAAAATTGTCATTTTCAAAATTAAAGGGTACAGTTAAAATTATAGGGTGTAAGAAGAAAAGAAGTCTGGATTAATTAGTGAATCTTCTAGGGATCATTAATTGGTGAAAGGACCAAAGTCTAAAAAGGATGGCGAGTACTACTATCTCTAGTGTGGAACTATTATTATTATTATTATTATTATTATTATTATTATTATTATTATTATAAAAAGGCAATTGCTATTATTTGAGGGAGTATGAATAACAGTTTTTTGAGAAAAAAATTAATGAACATGGATAATTAGAATAAATAATTGATTTTTGTGAAAGTAAATATAAAAGTTTTTATACTGTTAATAAATTAAGAATAATATTTATTATATTAAAATATATATATATATATATATATATATATATATATAATATAATTTATTTTTAAATATTTGATATTGAAGAGTTATATTTTTTTAATATTGAATATTTAATATTATATATTTTTTACCGTAAATTTTTTTATTTTATAAAAATTAATTAATTGATATTGAAACAGTAAAAAAATAGATATGGGAATGGGATACGAGTGTATATCCGTTATCCGATAGGGATAAAGACGAGACAAAAACTTTAATACCCGTTAAGTTTGGATATGGAAATAAAAGTTATTTTCTTCTTTAAAGATGAGTATGAGATAATGAAACTCATTTCCGTTCTCGTCTATTACTATCACTACTTATTTATCTACCATAAATGTACAGTGAAACACAGGCACGACATTAACATGCTTGCCTTAACTAAAAACCATACTTATGTAACATGGAATATATTATAAAAAAACGAGATAAGAAAAGTTGTATAAACATATAATATTCCATGAATTATAAAATAGGTTACTGGTTTAGTTTGAGAGATGCAAATGAAATAAAAATAGATGAAAAGAAGGTCGTTAAAGGTTTGTTAAATTTCAATTTGTTTTGAAAGTGATTTGGATGTATTAAGTGGCAATGTTTGACTTGAGGTTGAATGGCTGCATGCGTAATGCATTGGAAACATAGCCACAAAGAAACACAACCTTATGAAATTGTCGGTGCAAGTTTTGAGTGCGATTTGAATTCTCTTCACATTTCAAATGCTTAATAATAGTGCGGTTGGTCAGTAGTTTTTTTATGTGATCAACAATGACTATTTAACCACTCATTTTTTTAACATTTAAAGGCTAATTAATTATAACTCTTTACTCTTACAATATATGCTAATACTCTGCATAATTCTTTAGCCAACTTTTCAACATATTATTAGGCTCAAATTAGTGGTAGTGATGATGATTTTTTTTTCTTTCTTTTTTATTCACTTTTTATATTAGCAATGGTGGATTATTTTGATTAAATTTATTCTTATTTCTAAAATAAATGTTCATATTTGTTTTTGTTTTTGGTATGAAATTTATGTTCTACCTTGGTCTTCATTTAAGAATGGGTATTTTGTAACCACATTCTACACTATTGATTGAATTTTTTTCTTCTTTAGAAAATAAAAATCACAACAATAGAAATATGATAAGATTAATTTTTTTTATAATATTTAACATTAAACAATAAATTTGCATAAATATTAAAATAGAGTATCAACATATTAATTAATTAGAATAAAGTTATATATAATTCAAATGTTGTAATAACCACAACTTTTATTATTTTTTACAATTTTTAATCTAAATAAACTTAAAATGTTCAAAAAGTCAAATTATTGAAAGAAAATGAAAACTTATGTAGCGAAAAAATTCTTCAAATAAAAAAAATAAAACTATTTGACAAATTAAGATTTATGCAATTAAGCTCATAAAATTTAGAATCAAACATTTTTATTTACGAAAAAATAAAATATTAAAAAATAAAAAAAAATCAAATAAAAATAATGTAATTTGATAAATCAGATGTTCACACTAAATTATTTGAACCAAATTTTAAAAGTATCTTAAGAAATAAAATGAACTTAATGAATATCAAAACCTCAAACAGTTACGAGATGATGAAAATTATATAATAAATAAAGGTTCTTCAAATAAAATTAACTTACTTTAGAACTTTATTATACTTCTTTTTCACTTTTTGGTGTTGGCCATTTGAAATGAAAATATTTCACATTAAATGAATCCTAAGAAAGGACAATAAACTATTTATGTCATTCCACATAATCTCCGAGTGTCTGTTTGATTTTTAATTTCAAAGCTGAAATCCAAATTTATTTTAAATTGAAAATCAAAAATAATATTTGATAAATTTTTCTTTTGATTTATTAAAATCCAAACATCAATTATTTTCAAAATAAAAAATTTTTAACCGGAAAACAATACATTATTAATGGGATGAAAGAACATTGTCCCACATCTTTTGTTTTCGGTAAAAAACATGAGAAAGATTCTTATGGATTGATAGTGCTATCACAACTTTATAATGCAAAAGGGTTCCTTAGCTTTTGGTATGCTTGACTTTACCATAAACACTTGCATTAACATCTTTGTTGGAATCCCATAGTGATACCCACTAAATTTCAAAACTCCATTCTCTCTCTTATTAACTTATGATTAATTCAACTAAGCCATTTTTTCAGAAATTCTGCAAACCATCCAGACCTACAAAATCATAGACCTATATTTAAAGTTTGTGGTCATTTTTTTTCGAGTCCAAATTCTCTACTAATTTTTTTAATATTATAACTTTAAAAATACACTGTATTGGTAAGTTAAATATCTTTTTAATATATTTTAAAACGTCAAAATCAATGTATTATGAAAATACAGTAGAGAAAAATAAAAAAAAAATCCAGAAGGATAATCTAAATTCCTTTTTTTTTTCCTCAAGAACATTTTCCTACAATTTCCATGATAAGTATAATGTAATTAACTATTACCCATCATTTTTCCATTCAATAACTTCCTTTTTTTGATTGTTGCTAACCAATAAAATTTATATAGCTTTACTTTTCGATTTTTTCTTTTGCTAATTGTTCTTAATTATAAAAGAAACCAAACTCTCTATATATGCCATAGTCAACTTGTGTTTTAACTTATTATGTCACTTATTCAATTATTTATCATAAACTAGTTCTTCGAAATTAGTCATATTTTTGATTACATCCAAATTTTATATTACTATTTGCAGTATAAACTTGCATTTGTGTTTTGTACATCACATAAATTTTCTTCTTCTGTGATGTGAATAGCCATCACTTTCAAAGTTGTGTTGTTTTAAAAGTCTAAGGTGCAGATTTAAGGCATTGTTTGATTTGATAAAAAAAATTATAAAAGAAAATATTTTATCTTATATGATAAACAATTTGTGGAATAACACTGCCTAGACTTCATCTCTATCCATATAAAAGAAAAAGTTCCTAAAGTTGTTTCTGACTAATCCTCTCCCAAAAAGTATAGCCACACTAGTGCAATTTTTATAGCTACAATATGAAACTCATATCTTTATAGCTACATAATAATATAATTTTTAGAATAATTTATTTTAGGTTTCAATAAATTTTATGTCCCAAATTTATTATAATTATTCATTTTTATTTTGAATACCTAATAATTTTTTAAAAATAAATATTTAATAAATGAAATATTTTTATTTTAGTTTTTTTTTTCTAAAAATACATGTAGTTTGAAATAAAAGTATGTGGTCAGAACTAGAATCTGGATACATAATTAATATAATTGGTTTATTTTGAGTTTTCATCTCCCGCATCCTATCTTATTTTTTCAAAGTTAATCATAAAAATGTTATAATAAATTTGATTCTATTCGTTGATATGAAAAATATGGACCAAATTTATTTGTTTTCACTTATCTGTGCAGAAATACAAAGACAGAAATATGAGAAAAATGGTTTTAGAATCTCCTACTATGCAAAGAAAAAGTGAAAAAAAATAAGTGAATTTTCATATTTAATCATTTTATTTTATTTTATTTTATTTTATTGTACATTGTCACGTGTTTGTGAACCATAAAATGTGAATAATAAATGAATGATATATGTGAATGATTGCTATGTTAAATCGATTACAATTATGAACTTTTTTTTTTAAAGTATATCTCTTTAATCAAATATGTATAAGAAAATAATATTAATTAAGAGTATATTTTAAATAATATATTATTATTCACTATAAATTAATTTTAAATATAAGGACAAAATATTAATATTATAAATTTATTAATTAAAATGTTATCATATTAATTAAATCATTTATGAACTGTTACTTTTTTATCTTAATGTTTTTCACCATTCTTGATCAAGAAAAACTTTATTTTTTATTTTTGCAGTTTTGTTAATACTTAAACCAAAATTTTATAATTCATTGACTACATAATCCTAAAAAATCAAATTAAAAATAGGTAAAGTATCAGAATTTAAAATTTATGTAATTTTTTCTTTATTTTGTAAAGCTGCATTTTGGTGAAAGACCTGTTTTGACGATTCAGGCCTAGTAGTACACACGTGAACATCCGTGCGATATAATAATGTTTGTTTTTTTTTTTAGAAAAATTAAATTCAACTTTTATATATATTTGGGATCCCGTATTCATTATAAGAAAGAAAAAAAAAATGTTGGACCGTACATGAAATTTAATATGATACTAAATTGTTTGACTTCTCTATAATTTGAGATTTATTTATATGGCTTTAATTAAAAATAATAGCCGCTGGTTATTTTAATTAAATGGTTATAGGAAAATTATGCATCGCATTGACCTTGTAAAATAGAATAAACTAAAAAAGTTTACGTCTAAAAGTTAAAACATAACCTGTTTATGATAGTTAAATTACGTACATAATCAATCCAAAACAGTAAAATGTAAAACTTGAAGTGATCTCAGAAATTAATAATTAACTAATTACGTTGTTTTTTTTAATAATCACTCCAGGTAAAATAAAATATTGCATCGGATACGAAAAAAGAAAACTTGTTTTAATCCATCTTCACAAATACCTTATACAAAAACGTTTCCAAAATAAGTATTAAGTATTCATAATAACAATTCAAAAATAAAATGTAAAGGATTTATACGATTTTTCGTATGAATGAATTTTTTTTTCTTGTTAATAAATTTTTAGTTGAAAATAAATGATCGATTAATTCTGAAATATTAGCATAATTAAAAATAATCCTATTTGAAAATCTTTAATGATACTCAGAAGATTTTGAAACAGAAATATTAAAGCGGGTATGTTTAAAATTAAAAAAAAAAACTAAAAATATTTAATTTCGCGGACCAAAATTAAACATAACCCAAAAAAATATGTCATGTATTATTCTAAATTTCAATTGATAAATTCAAAATTAAAGTTTTTAAAATCTGAATTCATATGTTTTATTTTAATAATTCATTGTTAATTCTAAAAGTCTTATCTCTTCAAATCAATCCATATAAAAAATAAATAAAATATTCATTATTAATAGAAAATAAAATTAATAACTTCGTTGGTATATTTTTTTATGAATTTTACTTAATAATTATTAAAAATTATCCGTACAGTTCAGAGAGAACTTGATAATTAATTATGAAATGTTGAGATGAATTTCCTTGACATAATCCGAAATATAAGTTTGTAATAATAAGAAACGAAAACCAAAATGAAAAGAGCTTTTTCCTAACACAAGACTTTAATATTCCCAATAAATAGGGTTGGCAGAAGGTGAATATTATCAAAAGATTTTACTCATCATAATTAAAAATTTCCAATGGATAAAAAAAAGTATTTAATTCCATCTCTTTATATAATGAATAAATTTGTTTTACATTTTTTTTTTCAGAAACCATTTTTCTCAAGTGGATCATGAATGTCATAAAATTGTTCTTTAAGACATTAATGTGACATATTAAAGATTTGGCTTAAAGAAGTTATAAGTCAAAATAATTCATGCTACTTGATTCATGCATCCACTGGTCTCCTTTTGCGCAATTATTTGCTTACATTTAAGTTTCAGTTTTATTATTTGACTATAAATAATTTTTTCCATCATATCATTTACTACATGTCAAATCTCACTTGTATATGCTTATATTATCTATATTATTATATAAAAATTATATAAAAGAATTATTCTTTTTTATATGTTATTTGTTTCTAATTTTATATTATTTTGTACATTAAAATAATTATACTATTTTTATATTTAAAATTTATTATTTAAAATTTAACTATTTTATAATTAAAATAACCATCTTATTTATTTTTTTAAATGAGTATTATTTAAATTTAAATATTATTTAAATCAAATTAATTATCTGAAGTGAAAAAAAATAGAGACAAATTTTCAAGTTCGTGTCTTATACAAAACATATTTAACTCTAATAAATAATAATAAAAAATTATTATGCTAATATAATTATTTTTTTATATGCATGCATCTGAGACATACTTTTAAAATAAAAGTGAAAACAAAATTTATTTCAATCTTGAGTAATTTGTTTGTATAAGTCCACATTTAAAAACAAATCAACTTATAAATCGATAAAATGAACAAAATTACTTGATATAGAATTAATTTTTTTTAGTATCGAATATTTGTGTTTTGACATCAGTGCCTAATAAATTAATAATTTTTTGTTTAAAAATCTACATTTATTATATTTATTTTTTATTTAAATCTCTGAAATATTCTTTCTTTTTATTCGTTTTTTATATGACCTATCATATCATGCCGACTTATGTAATAACAGATACTTAATATTGATTATTGTTTAGAATTACAGATACAACGACTTAAGAAACACATAAATAGTAATTGTGACATTACAAAAAGAAATACCTAAATAAAAAAAATAACAGTTTATTAAGTATGTAATTTGGAGAAAAACTTAAGTATATATAAAAAAAAAAATCCATCCTTGAGGCTTATTAAGTTAATATAACTCAACCACAATATTAAAAAAGTTGGAAACTTTAAAAAATATCTATGGTCAATTGTATTGAATGATGTATTCCTACTTCCCAAAGCCAGTTCCCTTATCTTGATGGAAATTATCCCTACCAAGTTTGAACCCTAACAACATGATGCATGATTAAATAAAAGCCACAAAAAGAAGAGAATGAGTTAGGAGAAGAGAAAAACAAGAAAATGGGGTATAAATATCGCAGAAGATTTTTGACATGGGATATTGTTGCAATAAAGAGAGAAAAGATAGAGAAATGAATATAAAAAATAAAACTAGGTGGGATGACAAGATGATAGGTAAGCATAGAAAAGGACATTATCGAAGCTTATTTTTGTGACAAAAAAAACATTATAATATAAACAATGAACCTAATAAACTCAACCAACAATTTTGGACCACGCTTTCATAGAAAAATCTGGTGCTTAACTGCTACCCTCTTCTCTCCTTTCACACTGCTTTCCACTCACACTAATATATATAAACACAAAACGCCATCATTGTCCCAACATATTCCAAGAATCTTCTCTCTCTCTCTCTCTCTCTCTCTCCCTCTCTTTCTCTTTCTCTTTGTGGTGTAAGCAACAAAATTCCATCATCAAGTGTTCTCTTCTTAATGTGTGGAGTTGTGTATGTGTGACTGTTGCTTGATTTCTATGCCTGCAAGTGCAAGCTCCAGTTGCTGAGTTGAACGTGCCACTTGGCCACGAGTGCTGTGCTGACACCATGTGTGTGCAAGAGGGTGAACAAGTTGGTGAGGATACAGAGAAGAACGTTGATAACAGAAGGGTGTCATGGCCTTTGCATTGTGATCTCTTGCATGCCCAGATGGAAAACAGGGAAAAAGACTCTTCCTTTAGAACCCCCACTGACCAGATCACTGTTGCAAATTCATTTCCTGTGAGCATTGACTTCCCTTATCTTTTCTCTTTCTTCTGTTCCTTTCTGGGAGGTCTCATTTTTATGATTTTTTTTCTCTCTGTACTGTACGGTAGTTTTAATTTAATTTGTTGCCACTGTTTCAGTTCTGCTTCGGAGATTTCAATAGTATTTACTTGTTATTATTCGTGAATCTTGTTCACTGTTTTTTTCCCTTTTGTGAAGTCGTGGATTCTTCTGTAGTTGTCCTTTTCTGAATTAGATTTTGGTTTGTGCCTGCCCATGTTGCTGTTAATCGTTTGTTTGGATTCTTCTTGATGAAAAAACCTGCTGCTGAAATTTGACCGCCAAGGCTTACATGATCTTGAAATTCTATCAGATGTGATTATCAAAGAGTGGCTGTTGTTAGAATTTGCTATGGCAGAAATTAGTTAGTCTCAGGGAATAGAGATTAACTTCGGGTACTTGGTCACATCAATGTGGAGATCGATTGTGCTGTCAATTGTATTGGATTGCATCCTTGCGTGTAAATGGCGATTAGATTTTCCACATGATTCTATTTGTTAGCACAAACTGTAGGTTCATAATTGTCTGTGACTTTCTAGACATGACAGTTAAAAACTACTGAAATTGACATTGAATATGATTTAAGAATTACATTTGTGCTTTGCACTTTTTAGGAATACTCATCTGTTTCTTACCTTTCATGTCTTTATTGAGTTTGCATAGCATCTACTATTTGTGAACTTTATTTCACTGAACACAGTTCCTATTTTCATTTCTCTGTTCTGGTATTTTTTAGCTGGAAAGCATATGTGAGGATACAGAAACTGTGGACAAAAAGCAGAACCTGATGAACTTTGTCCCTACTCTTCGGTCTGGTGAGTGGAGTGATATTGGAGAACGCTCTTCCATGGAGGATACACACATATGCATTGGAGACTTGGCCAAAAAATTTGGCAATAACGTACTTTCTGAGGAAGCTATTTCCTTTTATGGTGTAAGCTATCTGACCAATTATACTATTTCCCTGTTGTCATAAATTTCATTAAATACCATCCTCAGTCATATTGTATTTCTCACAATAAACAGAAAAAAATGAGCATGCACGGTTCAGCCTTGAATAGGACCCGGTATGAAGGAAGAAAGTAGTCCATGATAGTGATGGACAACTTGAAAGTATCTTGTTATGTTCACATTGTCCAATGAGAGTCTCAAGCCACAAAAGTTTCATCTCCCAAAACTTTAGGAAGCAAATAAACTTACAAATTGTTCTTTTTTGAAGTAGACAATGACCATATAATTTTAGATGATGTTATGAGTCAAACTTAGGGATTTACCATTAAATTCTTCAATCTGGTTCACAAGGTTCAGTGTTGAGAATGTTTCCTTGTTTGAACTTTCTTAAAGGTGAGATCATGGACTCATTCATCATTGTCACCCTCTTCCTCCCCTTTAGAAGTTGTAATTATATAACCAATCTGAAGTCTGACTTTAGACTTTTGAGTAGAGCAAATCATAGGGAAATTCACCTCAGAGAAAAAGAAAGCTAAACAATTGTTATTCATTTTGAACAGTTGAATATGCACCCTATTGATCAGGTTTGACATGCAGAGAAAATTATATCTGTGCAGGTATTTGATGGACACGGAGGGAAGAGTGCTGCACTATTCGTTCGTGATCATCTACCACGAGTGATTGTTGAGGATGCTGACTTTCCTTTGGAACTTGAGAAGGTTGTCACAAGGTCATTTTTGGAGACTGATGCAGAGTTTGCAAGATCATGTTCTATTGAGTCTTCCCTGTCTTCTGGCACAACTGCACTCACTGCAATTATATTTGGAAGGTGAGCAAACATTCGTTTCTGCTGTTCTTTGGCTTCAAACCAAAGTATAATTTTCACAGCTCACATAGTGGCGAAGTTGCACACTGAATTTGAAGGAAAAACTTAGTGCCTAATAGAAGTTGCATAAATATTGAATGATAACAGTTAGCTGATATATGTTGAATGCATATTTGATGAAGCTATTTCTATGTTCTAAACAAAAGCCGTTGTATTGTACAGGTCTTTACTTGTAGCCAATGCCGGAGACTGCCGTGCCGTGTTATCTCGTGGCGGCCGAGCTGTAGAAATGTCCAAAGATCACAGGCCGTTGTGCATGAAAGAAAGGATGAGGGTTGAGTCTGTGGGTGGATACATAGATGATGGTTACCTGAATGGGCAGTTAGGTGTGACTCGTGCTCTAGGGGACTGGCATCTTGAAGGAATGAAGGAGATGAATGGAAAGCATGGACCATTGAGTGCTGAGCCTGAACTTAAATTGATGACATTGAGCAAAGAAGATGAGTTTTTGATAATTGGGAGTGATGGAATATGGGATGTTTTTCGCAGCCAGAACGCAGTGGACTTTGCTCGAAGGAGGCTTCAAGAACACAATGATGTGAAGCAGTGTTGCAAGGAGATAATAGGAGAAGCAATGAAGAGAGAAGCAACAGACAATTTGACAGTGGTGATGGTGTGTTTTCACTCAGAACCACCACCTCCTGTGGTAGTAGAAAGGCCTAGAGTCAGAAGAAGCATATCTGCTGAAGGACTTCAAAATCTTAAATGCTTGCTAGAAGGATAGAACATTCTTGTCTGCAAGGAAAATGATTTTTTTGAGCTGAGATTATGTGTACATAAATTCATCCACAACACTGAAAATGCCCTCTGGGGATAGAGTAAGGAACACTCCAAGATGCAAATTCTAATAAAATCCATACCATCGTCTATTTATTTTTCCCATTGTTAATGGGAAAGTGAGAAACTTGAATCATGTATATCTTGCAGAATGTAATTTATACGCACAACATAGTAGAATTGTGCACATCACACTTTTTCCTTCTTTGTTCTAGGGTGAAGCACATTCAATAATTTGTTAATGGAGTATCAGAGGTACTCAAAATGAGAAATAAATATCTAAACTGGATAAACACACTCATCTAAATACAGTAACAACAGTCTAAAGTGAATTTTGACACAAACTTATCGTAAATATAGCTTGCAGAAATGTTACGATAGTATAATCTTTTACCTTATAAAAGATGACGCCCCTGTTGTGTAACTATCAGTTCACCATTTATGCCACTTACATAAAACCAGTTGGAATTGCAGTGCTAGCTGGGAAAAGATTAGGAAAAGGTCATTGGTTTTAATCCCTATACTCTTTTTTAGATGACAAATAAGAAGCATCGGAACAATTTCCCTCAGCAGATTTACTTCATAAAAATAGGTAAACGTAAGTGATACCTGGAAACTTCTGCGCCCTCAGGAAGAGCGACATTCCTTATAATGCTAAATAGTATATCATATATTAACAACAAAAAACAGGAAAAGAAAGCCATTAAAATACTTCTCAAATTGCTTTACTCTAATCATGGAAACTTTCCAAAATGCTTACGCATTACAGGTAGAAACTAGACTTCACCCATGATTTCCATCATAATCTGATAAACATAAAAAACATTAAGGGCCTGGTCAGAAAGCAGACATAAAAGAAACACACTTTTCGGCCTAACAAGACGCGAAGATACATGGAAAGCAATAGTGTCGACATTGAATCACGCAAGGACATGTGTATCATGAGAGAAAACCGTATTTTATTTGATAAGTACGAGTTAACAGGCTAAGTAGTGAACAGTACAACATAAAAAAGTATTTCACCATCAACTAATAGTGAGAAAATAATTGAACGCTTTTCAGCAAATCTCCATCGTTTAAGACACCTGTCAACCATGTATAAATCGATCCCGGAAAAAATTATAGTTTTTCCTCTGCATTATCTGGCTATGTGGTTTGACTAAAGTCCATAACTACTACTACAGCAGCTAAATTGCAAATAGGATTTTGTTGAACCTATACTATGAAGGTGTGAGAAATACAACCACTCGTATAATTACGATCTATGGAGGAAAGAAAAGAAAATATTAAGTACAACTACACGATAAAAGGTACCATCAATACAGAATTTTACATAAAAAAAAAAAAAGCTGCAGCTTTTTCACACTGAAGAGAGAAGGTAGTAGACTGCTATTTCAACGGCATCGGAGCTTTCATCAGTACGTGAAAATAGCTGAACCATATCCTGATAAAAATTCGAAGCACTTGAAATTTTGCTTGCATCACATACAACGGGGACTGCTTAAGGCCCAAACTTCTGAAGAAAACCCCGGAATGAAAGATCAAATCGGCAGAATCATCATTTATACAGAATCACATCATTTGTTGATGAAGGTCTGCTGCCTGCTGAGCCAGCTCCACCATCATAGCCTCATCAAAGAACTTATTTATGCTTACATCCTCACTCATCCCCTGCGAGATTTAATGTAAGATCAACATGTATTAAATGCTTTGCACTGGCTAGTTATTTCAATAGAGGATAAAAACAAATCATGAACTGCAAAGTCTTTAACATAAATGCGTTGTGTTGTTATCACCACGAGCTCTAAAGAAAAAATAATTTAGAAGGGCTAAAATTCTATAATCCAGTGAGTGCCTAGAACGAGGCAAAGGCTTTACCTTTCTCCGCCTGGTCTTCACCATAAACTCACGGGCAAGATGCTGGATAGGTGCGGGTTCAAGTGGGCGCAAAACAATGTTTTTGTCCAGAGGATCTCCAGGAACAATAGCCCAATGATCAAAAACTGACAGACAAAACGCTTGACCTTGTGTATGGTATCTCAAGTCTGTCTCAAATCCAAAAGATTCTATCACGGGTAAAAATGCCTGAGATAAATTGGGAATAAAGTCAGCAAAACAAATTTCTGATCTACTCAAAGTACCATCAAGACCATAGTCCAAAGAAACGACATCCATTATAACAGTTTATACGTAAGAAAAGTTAACCACCACCAACCTTAACGATATAGGCTGGGGTGCCTGGCTGCGGAACATCAGCAGTAACATGTCCACGCCTTCTAGATAATACAGTGTAGATTGCAGATACACAATCAATTGGTGTTTGAATCTGATGCAAAGGCCAAAAGAATAACATTATTAGTGCAAATAAAAAATATATTCACTTCAGTGAAATTACACTATTCCAGACATATTTGATTACTCCACTATTAGCTGGTACGAAGGTCCTAACATGGTCATCAATAGATCAAAATATCAAAAACCAAAATTAATTACAATCTTCAAATGCAACCATCATTGAACCATGATAAGAGTACATACCTCCACATAATACACAGGTTCCATAAGCCTAGGAGTAGCCATGAGGAAGGCTGAATAGGCTACTCGTCTGGCTGTGGGAATGATCTGGCCAGATCCCCGATGAAGTGGTTCAGGGGCAATCCTTGCGTCAACAATCTTGAACTTAACGTTTCTGATGGGTTCATCACACAGAGGTCCTTCTCGTGCACCCCACTGAAATCTGTCAAATGACAAAATATCAGAAATCATAATTATGGTATGATCAATTAAACAAATAAAAATAGCTGAATGTCAGGTATGGTTACCCCTGAACAATGGAATCCTTCACAGCATTCAGCAGACTCTTGTCAACTTCAGTTGGTAGAGTATCGTCTAACAGAATATTGGGACCCTGCATTGTATTTGCACGTGTTAAAGAGTTTAATGGAGAATGACAGACTGATAAATAGATCCATAGAGAAAATTTACCTGCTTATCAGGGCCAAATGCCCATATTGACCGCGCAGCAAGAAGATCCCAGTCATATTTTGTCTGAAAAAATTCACCTAGTTTTTTTCTATTCCAGTCAGTGCTAACAACACCATTCTCTATGTCCTCTGCAAGGCCTCTTTCTAATGGCTCAGTAATCTAAAGAAAAATCAAGGTCAATATGAGTGGTGATGACACGAGCAGTAAACCAGCCTGGGATAAAACGAATTCAATTCGAGAACTAAGCCATATACCTACCATAGTTATTTTATTCTTCTTGTTTGGTGTTTCAGCAAAGCATTTCATTGATGAAGATTCAACAACAGTTTCACAAAATGAGACAACAGGATCTGCTACCTACAACAGCAAATGAACAGTTCCACAAATTACAAAAGAACAGTTTCACGTAAAAACCCATTTCTAATAAAATAGAGTGCAAATACTTAATGACAGAAGAATTGAGTAGGGATCACCTTGACTTCTACTTCAGAATAGAGCTCTCTCAGGTCCTTCATAATTGAATCCAAGTACAGCTCACCAGTCCCTAATATAGTGTGCTCACCAGATTCCTCTACTTTAGTAACTGCAAGAGGATAACTTTTGCTTATTTTTCGCAGGCCCTCCACCATTTTTGGCAATTCACTTGGATTTAATGGTTCAGTAGCTGTTTTTACCACTGACAGTGTATTGAACTGAAGAGGCCGGAATATATACACATCTTCGTCATAATCCACATTACAAAGAGTAGCAGTTTTCATGATTGAAGCATCCACACCTTCAATTAGGACCCAAGAACCAGGAGGAGCCTCAGCTACTGGCATCCTGTCTCGGGCTTGATACACCCACAACTTAGTTACTTCTTTAACAGTCATATCCTCCTCATCATCCGGTGAGTATCCTTCTCCGAGAACACGTACAGTCTGTCCTGTCTGTATCTTGCCACTATAAACTCTACCAAAGGCATCAAACACACTACAATCAGATTTTGGATACAATTTGGTTACATTAACCATTAGGGGGCCATAAGCATCACACTGAGCCATGGCTTTGTAAATGGACGAGTCTTTAGGACCAGTATATATGTGGTCAACTTTCTTAGTTGCAGCATCCCTCGGGGAAGGTATATGTTGAACAAGCATATCAGTGAAACCTGAAGCTGGACCAAAAACTGAGCTACATGCCAGCCTTAGCAAGGGTCTGACATTTAATCTATAGGCCGCATTACTTAGTGTGACTCCTAGTTCAGCAAGTGTTGTCTCTACACTCTTTTTATGTTCCCCAATCACTTGGCTGTATATCTTGTAAAGGGGCTCAAGCACAAACTCTACAAAAGATCGCTCCCCTCCAGTGGCAGGGGGCTTCTTTTTGAATGCTCTCGTATCTGGATGAAAATAATAGTCTCCCCACAGTCGAGAAGCAAATTTATTAGCTTCCAAAGGAATTCCATGCAGCTTCCCATACAACTTAGCAAATGACTGCAACGTAAAGGACCATCCAGCAGTAGCACTAGCAAAACAAACATTTCCAGCAACTGGATCTATAACTTGAACATCACCGGCAATCGAGGAGGCAGCAGATATGTGAGTATTAATAACCTCCAAAGTATGCCTTAGTTTATGATAAGCATCCTTCGGCGGCAACTTAAGTTCAGTTATAAGCCTGTCAACCTAGAGTCAAAACATGAAAAATAAGACCAGAACTTAAACTCTCCCTTAACATCAATCAAGAAATACTTTACCTTATTGATTACAACTACAATCGGCAACCGCTCCTGAATTGCATGACGTATTGCCCTTTCCGTGTTTACCTACAGACCACAACACACTGAAAGCTCAGTGTTTAGCAAATTGCAACCACACCACAACAATTAACTACAAAGCAACAATATTCTTTTTTGGTTTTTCATATAAATCTCCCTTCAATGGCAATCTTATTCAAGAAATGGTTGGACATTAAAAGAAAAAATCCATTCTAACAGAGTTTCAAATCGTGGTTATGGGAGGACAAATCACAAGAAAATAACAACTCAATGTTCTTTAGTTTCTCCTATGTAGGCAACCCCTTTCGGAGCGTTGAAATGAAACACTAAACCTAAGCACCTCTCCTGGGAGATTCCAACCTGAGTTCATCACTCCAACTCCAATGCCTAAAAGTCTAAACAGAAAAAAGTATAAGGAGTCATACCATGACTCCTTCAGCAGCATCTACAATCAAGACAGCGCCATCAGCAAGCCTCAAAGCCGCGGTCATTTCATCGGAGAAATTAACATGGCCAGGCGTGTCCATGATGTTACACAAATACGACTTGGAGTTGCTATCCTCCAGCACAAGCGACATGGGAATAGCCTTGATCGAAATTTTCCTCTCCTGCTCATCAATCCGAGTGTCCGTATACCGCGTGTGCTTCTCGCTCTGAGGATCGAACGTGGACATGTGATGCGTCTGCTCCACGAGCATGTCCATGAACACCGTCTTCCCGTGCTGCAAGTGCCCCACCAGCGCCACGTTGCGCACAAGTGTAGGGTTCGACATGAGGCCCAGCAGGAACTGAGAGGAGACATAGGTGGAGGAGTCCTTCACTCCAACCTCGAACTTGATGTTCCTCACGGGCTTGATGATGGGTTGCTCCAGGGGCTGTTCATCCTCGTCCATTACTAGGGTTTCAACGTCGTCGCCGTACACCTCCTCCGCGGTGGGGTAGTACTTCTTGTCCTCCGCTAGCACCACCTGGTTCTCAACGTCCTCCGAGATCGTCGTCATCCATCCGTTGTTCGGATCCTCGCCGTCCGATGGGGCTCCCCCGTCGGACTGTCCATCGGCGTTGTCCTCGGCTTCGGCGTCGGAGTCACGGTCAGAGTCCTGGTCGGACTCCATCTCCGGGCCGATGTAGTTTCCGAACTCGTCGTACAAGCTATCGTCCATGGCGGAATGTGAAGCGTGGAGAGTGAAAGAGTGAGAATGCGAGGGAAATGTTCTCACCGTCGTTTCAAACAGACGGAGACGGGGATTTCGGGTTTTAGGGTAACGTAACCACTCGATAGCGCGGTTGGGGAGTTAGGATTTCAAGTGGACTGGACCAAGCCCGATATAAAATACAAGTAATTGCTTCCTGTACCCCACGATTACTAAATCCACGCCCATACTTGTAGAAAAAGGGAGAAAATACTTTAGAATAATAAGAGAGAAAATGTGAAAAAAAAAATCGTTCTGTAAAGATTTTTTCAAATCACATTTCATGTGGAATGTTACGTCAAACTTGTTTTATCAAACCATTTCATGTGAAGTGTTTGGAAACATAAAGCTCCAAAATGTTGGGAATCAGAGTACTAGCACAAGTACTCACAACTAAAATACAAGATGAAAATAAAGGAACAAAAAATAGATAATAGGCAATGAATATAATTTATTTAAGGAAAGAAAAATTACATACCATTCTCTCTAATCCCAAGGAGAAAATAATGACAACCCCTCTCTTGGAAATAAGAAAAACTAATGCAAGGAGAACCTTAAAGGAGAAACTAACCTTCTCTCTTGGAGGAGAAACTACTATTCTCTCTTAATTCTTCTCTCAAGCCAAATAAAGTATAAGGAATAGAGAGGGAGAGACTTTGGGATGATTTCCTAAGGAAACATTGGACTCCTTTTATAACATTAAAATGAATCCCAAACTAAGTTCCCACCAATGTGGGACTTCTATTCTCACAATCTCCCACTTGAAGATTTTGATGAAATTAATCAAATCTTCACACCATGCTTTATTCTCTGCTTTCATGTTGCTTGTTCTTCTGGTAGACTTCAGTAGGATCGAATCCACGTAGACTTCATTGACACATAATTCTGATCCTCCGAAACGCAATGCAACACCCGAGGTTCCTTCTAAGGATCTCTTGTCAATACTTCACTGCTCTCCACCAAACCCGCCATGAACCTACTAACCACTCCCACTGCTTGTGCAATGTCTGGTCTTGTACACATCATAGCATTCATAAGGCTGTCCACCACCGATGCACT
>Ga0214542_1002213_pt1 | contig 40323 bp, 23 predicted proteins | sample CNSS1metaG_FD_160096 | JGI IMG/M metagenome (GOLD analysis project Ga0214542, IMG submission 160096) | Root nodule microbial communities from cowpea collected in UCLA plant growth center, Los Angeles, California, USA - CNSS1 | ecosystem: Host-associated > Plants > Roots > Nodule | place: USA... | reverse complement strand
ACCTATAAATAGGACTCGTCCTATCAGTAATGAGACACACATAAAAACAGAAGTTGCTCCCTACTCTCTCATTCTCTATTCTTCCTCTCCTTTGTCTCTCTTATTACCTTTATTTTATAACAATATTGATACTTGTAATAGTAAAATTAAATTCAATCTTCATCGACCCCTTGGAATGCCCATTCATTAGTTTTCCTGAGCTCAGCCTCTTCCTCCTCTGTAAAATCATTAATTATACCAAAAAAGTCTCTAACAAACTCAACACTCTTATTCTGAATAATGTTTGCTATGCAGGTGGCAATAAAATGAAAAAGAGTCTTCATGTTAAGGTAATTGGCAGCGACAAGCATCTCCTTCAACTCATCATGACTCAGCTTCTTCGCCGATTCTTCATCATACTCTCCCTTTACCAACTCTATGATTTGATTCAGGATGTGGCTGCTCACATTGGAAATTGGAAAGATAAAAGAATTATCAGTATCTATGGCACCGATAAATGTTTGAATAGTTTCCATCTCCTTCACGATTGAAATTTCCACTTCCATGGTCACTCCATCTGAAGTTACCAGTTTAACTTTTTTTTCTTCTTCATATTGTTTAACCTTTTCTCCTTCTTCAAATTCTGCTTTCGATTCATCTCCAACTATCATTTTCCCCTTTCGCAATTTTTCTTCCTTTGCTTTCTTCAGCATAACGGCTTCCGACGATTCTCCTCTCTCTGCCATTGTTTGTTACTCTGGAAAAAAAAAAACGATAAAGGAGTGTAAAGTTGAAAAACAATTTGATATTGATTTACAATGGGATGATACTTTTATAAGGCAAAAAATGAGATATATCTTATATCTATATCCATATATATTATTATATCTTTTAATTATTTTCCTTTTTTTATGTTATTATAGGAATATTAAAATTTAATAGATATGATATATGTAATTATCTTTAATTCTATCAATACAATGTTATAAATTTATTCTTATTGATAAATAAGTAAACCTTACTCTCCAGTCTATTCTTATAATTTAAATAACTTTTTTTATTTTTTTTATTTTTCATTATTCAATCTAAACAAAACATAAAAATAATTGTCAATTAAAATATTAACTATATTTCTAACAACCAACTTCATTCGACGTTGATTTCATTGCTAATCTAAATAACAACTAAACAAAACTAATCAAAGATAAATTGGGACCGTTTTTGGGATTTGAATAAAAGATATAATAACTGTTTAATATATATGATGAAAGATAATAATAAAAGATATAAAATATATTTAATTATTTTGTTTTTATAACCGGAGGTATATTCTCCTCCTACACAATCAAGAAAGAAAATAAGAAAATTTAAGGTAGGAGATCATATACGATTAAGACAGAATAGTGTCTCTGATTTTTACTTTTAGGTTAAATATATTTTTAATAAAAAATACAATTAGCTTTTATTTTTATTTTTATTTAATTTATATTTTTTAATTAAATTTATAAATTTATGTAATATTTTGAGTGCTTTACGTAATAACATACAAATTATTTAAATCGTTTAATATGTTTTCGTTTTTCATTAAAATGTAAGATAAATTTAACAAAGTTAATTAAAAAATTAAATTCGCACCTTTTTTTAAAATAAAGGATTAAATTAATCTAAAACTTAAAAAAATATTAATTTTTATTTTTATTGAAGACAGGGGACGAAAACATCTTATCCCTTTTTCTTTAATTCAGTTTAAATTTATAACTTCGAGCAAAATAGAAAAGCCTAACTATTCTACCTCTAAGTGGATCTACCAATTAAAAGTAACGCCTTTTTTTTTTTCTGTACCTATGTAACAATTATAAATTCCAGATTCTTCCTTCGTTAAAATCATAATAAAAAAGTAAAAGTATTTCTGCAACTTTTTTTTTTAAATATATTTCAAATTATACAATTGAGAAAGTATTTTTAGATGTTAAGATTAAGCGTTTACCACTAAGTCAAAAGTTATAGTTATTAGTGAGCATTAGAGATGACAAATAAATTTATCTTCGTGGGAATTGTCCGAACTCGTTCTCGTTTTGACGGGAAATTCCCACATTGACTGGGTATGAGTATGGAAATTTCCCGACTTTTACAATTGAGTATGGGGATATACATATCCTGCCATATCTCCATTACAGTTTAAATTATTACAATGAAACTCATTCACATCTCTAATATATTTTTTATCTTATCATAATCTTTATATAATTATGTTAAAATAATGTATGTCAATTAAAAAAAAAAATTGTCTTACATTTAAATATTTCTATTATTTTTTAATATTTTTATTTATTGTATATTTTCATTTCACATGAGAATGTTTAATACTCTCAGTTTAAATGTTAAATAGCATAAACCTTTTATTTACTAAGTAATATAAAAAAAATTCTTTACTTATTATTATTAATTTTTGTTTCATATGAAGAACTTGTTTCATTATTTTTCAACTATTGAGTATATATGTTGATATTACAAAAGTTTTATTAGATCTTTAAAGTATTTTTCATCTTATCATACACTTAATTATACATTTTTTTCCTTTATGCGATTTCTTTCAACAGTCTATTAAATTGTTTCAAAGACACACATTTGTTAATTTTTTAATATTTTTATTTGTTGTTTATTTTCATCATATAGAAAACTATTTTGATATATTTTATTTAATTATTTTTTATTTTCTAACTTATTATCAATCATATTGTAATTTTTTCACTATAATTATATAAATAACTTTTATTTACTACAATATAACTTATTACCAATTTAACTCTCCCTTCTCCTCCTTAGGTCTCCATCTTCATCTATGGTGATTTCTTCCATTTTGGTTAAAGAGGGAGATGAGATGCAAATTGGAGGCAGAGATGTGAATGGGAGGCATAATTAGAGCTTGGAGTATTTGCTATGTGTCTTAGAAAAGGGTATTCTTTTTCTCTTTGGTTTCAATTTATTCCATGTCTCTTCAATTTATATGACCTAAGTTCTTTACAATTGAAAGCTAAACTTATTTTTTTTTTTATATTAGATGTAATAAATTATTTTTTTGTGTGTGTACTGTTATGTTGAAATATCTTTTGTAACCTAAAACTAAAGTTAAGTACCTAATGGAGCTTGTATCCAAGATAAAACATGATTCATTATTGATCTTAAGACTCTTCACTTCCGTACATGTTTTCACTTGTTATGGTCAAATCATTCAATAATATTCATTACAAAAGTAATACGAGGCTTATAGTCTTAATCGTACTGTTTAATTGACTTATCGGCACTAGTCCTCAAATCCTGACAACATAATTGACTAAGTGGACGTGTGCTCACAATACACGTTGTACCTTTATAAAACAAAGTTTATTGTAAATTTTAAATGTAAAATTATTTTCTTCATATATAAATAAGAAAGTTAAAATTGTAAATATAGTTTTAGTGATAAAATATCCGTAATATATTTTTGTGTTTAAGAAATTTTATTATAATTCTTGAATAATTTTATAATGATAAAAACAACATGAATGAATCTAAGTAAAACTATTAAATATTAATTTAATTTAATTCAAAATCTACGTTAAATTAAAAGCAAACCAAGTCGAGTCAGACTTGATTTCGGTTCAAATAGCTATTTAATGAAAAAAACAAATCAAATCACAAAACTATATTGGGATATGATTATTATGAGTAATAACACACATAATTTTACACAAAATCATTGGTTAAATTAAATTAACAGTTAATTAATCTACACTTTCAAAGATACTTCTTATTATGTATGAGAGAATAATCAAGCGATTGACATGATTATATTAATAACTCTTATTTACTTGTTTACATTCATTAATAACAAATATAATAACATATTCTGAGGCATTAATAGAGCCTTAAATTTTGTATATTTAAAATTTTATTCTTAAACATAAATATACCCACACTTTTATTATGTTTTTTTCTCCAATAAACTTCCCACTTAATTTCTATATATAATTTTTAACTATTATTTATTTTAAATTTTCCGTTTACATTGAATACCTTTCTTATCCCAAAAACCCTCGGCATAGTTCTTTCTTTGCGAAGTTTTGAATTTCCAAATCACAACTTTTATTGCTTTTAATTCTCCATTTTCTTTTTCTTTACAATTACACACACAATGTATATATATTCTTTCGGAAATAAATCTTCTACATTTCAATGTTATCTTTCTTATTTCCTAATTTCGTAATTGGAAACTGCTATGAAAGCAGTATGAATTACGGTACTTAAAATGTATACCAATAATTATGAAAATATAAATTTAACCATGCAACACTTTCATACACAAATACGAAAAATTAAAAGAAAATAAAAAGAAGAAGAGAAGTTAGCAAAAGAAAGAGGAACATAAAAAGTTCTTTAAATTATTTTTTAGAAAAAAAGACGTGTTTTTTTTTTTAATGCAGTCATTTTTGAAGCAAGCTTTGTTGTGATAACCATTCTAAAAATAAGAAATCGCCATTTTTGTTTAACTTTTAAGAAAAAAAAAAAAACTTGGTCTAATATGGATGAGCATTGATGGCGGTAAACTCGCTTAACGGCTAAGATTTCCGATCCCTGAAATTCTCTCTCCTCTAAATTTTCCCAAACTGACTCAGTTTTCTCGCGAATGCCCAGAAGGAATATATCTTTTTTTCTTTTTCCTTTTCCAAAACTGTAAGAATAATTTAATGTGTTGGGTGTATAAATACAAAAATACTGATCCAGATTAATCCAACGACGACCATCAAATCTCACCATCCAAACAGAAAACACACTACCAAACCCTAATCTGAAACGATCATTTCCTCTCTCTCTTTCTCTCTCTATCAACCGCCAAACTCCGGCGTCGTATTTCTCTCCTTCCCACCCGATCCAGAGCCTTCCGACCTTCTCCTTCAAGATCTTTCCCCACGCGCCTGCTACGCTGGACCACGCGCCTGTTTCCGCCTCCATGATGGTTGTGAGCGGAGGGAAGGGCCTCAAACGCGCCGCGAAGAAGAGAGTCACCGCCGATTTCTACGACTTCCTTACGTTCCCTTCGCCGTCCCTCGCCGAGGCGGAGAACTTCGCCGGCGGGCCCTTTCGCTCCAACGTTCGCTCCTTTCTGACGAAGCACGCGCTGCTTCCGCCGCCGTACGCGCTGTTCCCTCATCTGCTGACGTGGCAGATACTCTTTCGCGTCGGCGAGCTTACCGAAGGCCCCGACTCGCCTGTTGTGTGCCTTGACGTTGTGGAAGAAGACGTCGCCAGATCCAGATCCGTTTACTGCGATCAGTGCCGTGTTTTCGGTGAGTTGACTCGCCAGTAGTTCAACCGGTTCGCTCTTGCATGAATCATTTTGGTTTCTTCGCTTTTTTTCCAGGTTTCTCTTCGGTTCCCGGTTCCCGATCTTCAACTTGTGAAAAAATTAAAAATGAAACGATTCACCGAAATTATCGTGTTCATTTCGCGATATGACGTTTATTATTATTATTATTATGATTAATTTATTATTTATTGTTATTATTATTACTACTTTAACATGCCTACATAATCATAAATTCGACGAAGTTTATAACTATGATTAAGTGAGTATACCAAAGAATAATATCCAGTTATTATGATAAGGAAAATGACTGGTAAATCACTGGAAGGGGACTATCTATCGTATCGTCGAGTTGGTGACGATAAAATCCTGAGAGATATATTGGAGGATCTGGAAAAAAGGGTTAGGTGGTAGGTGGGGCCCATAAGAACTCGGACAGGTGGAAGGAGTGTGAGATGCCACGCGTCGGTCTTACTTTTGTGGGGACACTGCTTGCTGTCTTTGTTGCGTGACAGCTCATACTATTTAATATTATATATTTATTATATTTAATCATTATTGTCGTGGTCCAACTTTGGGTAGTTAGTACTGACGTGCCTCTCAAGTCGTCCGCCACGTATACTAGTCTGGATTTGCTGGTTTTTTCCATAAATAAATCATAATTTTCATTGATCATAATCGTGATCTTTCCCAGTTTAGTGTTTTTTTATTGATATTATTCATTAAGTCATTAATACTTATTATTATTGTTTATGAGGAAATTCGCGTGGATTTGTCAATTTCTTTTTTTTGCGGCTGTAAATATTACTATTATTTATTATTTCTTTGAGTTGAAACTTACGGATTTATTATTTAGGTTGGAGCGGCCATCCAGTGTGCGGGAAGCGATACCATTTTATAATCAAAGCCGATGGAAGCTCTATTGGTGGGTACCACAAGCCGTGTATGTGCTGTGGAGACATCCTTCATTTGTCAGAATCCAAGTAAGTAACTTATGACTACCTAAGCAGTGTTTTTTGTTTTTCTTTTAATCTGTTCAATTGCTGTCTAGGGTAATCGATACCCCCAATAAATTTGAATATGTTTATGTTCTTATTCTGTCAATTTTGTGTTAGCTATTTACTCTAATTTGCGCACTGTTTCTTTGATTGTAGATACAAATTTGGGAAACAAAGTCTCGAAAATTAGCTGTTCTCTAAATGAAAACATTGTTGCTACCGAGTTATTTTTCTATATTAATGTGGTTGATTGCTGAAATGGAATGCCTGTTTGGCAAAGCTTGAAATTTATTGGGGCTTTGTGTCATTGAGCGTCCTTCTGTTAATTTCAATTTTCAACAGTGAAGTAGATCTGTTAGTATAAAATTTCACCTTTGCTGAAGGAGAGGGTAGTTTCCTTTCGTTTGAAGCCCAGAGCATGTTTGGATTGCCTTAGTATGAAATTTCATAGTATGCCGAAGGAGAGGGTAGTTTATTTTCGTTTGAGGCTCAGAGCATGTTTGGATTGCCTTGATATTATTTGAAAGAGCTTATCACCAAAGTCATGTTAGCTGTTAAGTGAACCTTATTTTGGATGAGTGCAACGGTGCTGTCCTTGATTTTATATTTTGGGTAATGCTTTCTATATTCAGATGCAAGTCTTGCAATCACGTGACCACCACTGATGATGTTGAAGACTGGGTGTACCACCAATTAGAGAACACGACTCATCTTTTACACGGCGTAATCCACGGCAATGGATATGGGCACCTTCTACGGGTTAATGGCAGAGAAGGGGGCTCTAGATTTCTTTCTGGTTGTCATATTATGGATTTCTGGGATCGCCTATGCAACACTCTTGGAGTCAGGTTAGGATTCTTTTTTATCGTAGTTACTAATTGCGATCTCTTTTTTGAACATATACTTCAACTGTCTTGAAGCTAATTCTCTCTGTATTTTCTATTGTATACTTGTGTCGATTATGGTACGCTGATTACCTAATTAGCATTTATCTTGGAGCTAATTTTTATATAATTTCTATTTAATACTCTTGTCGCTCGTGACAGTCTTGTCACCTAGTTAGCAGTTAGACGGGGAAGAATGATATAGAAGCTTTTCTTAAAAAATAAACTGTTACTGGAATTAAAATTCGTGTCACATAAGGATGTACCCTGTTTTACAGATGAGAGACATCTAAAGTACTCAACTCTTTTTGGGTATCTTGAAATAACTTAACCCTTTTCCAGTGGGAGTAGTTGTTTTGGTTATTTGTGGTTTGTGAATATTGGGTTGAATTCTTATGTTTCCTCACTTTTGTCATGGGCAGAAAAGTTAGCGTGATGGATGTTTCAAAGAAATATGGCCTAGAGTATCGTTTGCTCCATGCCATTATGAAGGGACACCCATGGTATGGTGACTGGGGTTATAGATTTGGCTCTGGTAGCTATTGTCTCACGCATGAAGCATACAAGTCTGCTGTTGAAAACCTATCCAACCTACCCTTGTCCACCTTTTCCCAGGGACAGATGCCGGTACCCCATTCCCGTGTGCAGGACATGATAAAATATTTCCAGTCTTTATCAGAGCATGAGCTTGTAAATATAAGAGACCTCTTTTGTTTCATAATGGGTTTGATTGGTGATGCTCGCAAGAATGTGTCAAATGTTGATGACACAGCCTGCAAGAAGCGTCGTTTTAATGCTTCTGGACTGTCAATTTCTTGGGAGAAGGCTGACATTGAACGTGTGGAGCAAGCTATGATCAGAGTGCTGCGTGCAGTGTCCGAGTCTAAGTGGGTAAACTGGCGTGCTCTTAGGGGTGCGGCCTGCAAGGTGGGCTCTCCAGAACTGCTTGATTATTGCCTGGGAGAACTGGGGGGGAAAATGGTCTATGGTGGAATGGTTGTTAATAGCCGATGCAATCCTCAAACTGGAGTTTATGAGTTCAGGTTAGACTTCATTCCGATTCATATGGAATGTTTAACTTGTTAGAGGAAGTTCATACATACTGACTCATACACGAGTCATGGTATAGATGCAACGATGCTTCTATTTTAGGATTTTTTGAACACGGGCTACTTCATTGCATGAGGCTGAATTTGATACTTGTTATTGGCAATATCATCATGCATGATGTTTGACGAAAAAAATAATTTCAAGTATGTTTTGTCGTTCCCTTGCTTTTTTCTTTGGGTTTTTTCATCTGGATTATTGCTGAAGTGTTTGCGTATGAAGTCCATTAACATTGAGGTTGGGCCTTCAAATATTAATGTTCTTTTCAAAGGATTTATGCTATATATTTGTATTGTTTGAAAGATTATCTTTTGGTTTTATGTGATATGATTATGTGAATCGGTTCTAATATTGTGGTATTTTATTTGCTTTAGACTTGAGCCTGCCACTGGTGCTTGCTATGGAATTTTAGCGAACAATAACTCTTCAGGCTCGAAGTATCCATCCGAAGAAAACCTCCTACAGTGCTTGAGATATTTATACGACTCTCTGCTTCATCCACAGATGATGGTAAACTATGTTGAAGCAGGGACGAGGACTCTGGCGATGAGCTCAGTTCAGAAGCTTTTTGACTGCAAGCAGTTTGTAAAAGATTATAGTCCTGAGTTGTTACCATTGTCAGATTTGCACAAGTTACGCATCTCATGTCAGGTTGAAATCGTAGATGAATCTGAAGATCCAGAAGCCATAGCTCCAACGGAATTAATTGTGCTGCCCATGAATGCCACAGTGGCCGAGCTTAAAAGTCAAGCAGCGATTGCTTTTCAAGATGTATATCTAATGTTCAGAAGATTTCAAGTTGATGAGGTAGTAGGCTATAGCGGTGTTGAAGATTCCACCCAGGTCAAGCTCTTGTTAGGATCGAAAGATGTAGTTTGTGTTCGAGGAAGATGCGTTGGGAAAAATGGGTTAAGTAAGTTCCGGATGGAACGGGGACTTGAGAGGTGGACTGTAGATTGCAGCTGTGGGGCGAAGGATGACGATGGGGAGAGAATGCTGGCGTGCGATATATGCGGAGTGTGGCGGCACACCAGGTGTTCTGACATCCATGATTCTGATCCCGTTCCAGCACGTTTTGTTTGCCTCAAATGCCAAAACTCTGAATCAAAACTCAAATCTGGTGGCCACTGCAAAGATGAGACTGTCACTAACGTTACCACTCCCACTAGTTGTTTCGGGAAAACCTTCCCAGTGCCATCTGATGTTAGTTAGTTAGTTAGGTGCTAATCAGATTTGTACGGAAAGCTCCTCCTTTTTATGTTTTTTTTTTTTTGCCTGGGCCTGAATGAACCTGTACATAACACACAGATAGGCCTTAGAGATAGGTTCAGGGACAGGGCATGTCTTGTTCATATTTCAGGTTCTACCTTAGCTTGTTTATTTTGTGTACATAGTAGTCACTGACCGAAAGATGTGGAGGGCGTAAAATCAAAAATATTCAAATTTCCTTGCTTCCTTTCTAACTGACCTTCATGGTTTTTCAAAATATTTCAACACTTTTTTCTATATAATGCTGTAACTGTAAGAAGGTTGGATAAATGGGCTATCACAACAAGTATCTATATTTTTTAAATTTTGTTAACTTATCTGTATTTTCTCCTCGAAATACTGTTATCAAGGATTTTAGTGAATATTATTGAATTAAATGGTCATTTTCTTTCAATAATAGTGAAGTAGTATTATTTTAATTTCTAATTTGTAATGTAAAAACTATAACTTTCTCTTATCTGAAATATTACATGTTTTGTTAGAGCACTATTTTAGTCTAATAGGATGCTGTATCAATCAAACTAATGAATTGATTCGGCCATTAAATTGTGATCTAGAAATTTAATAAACCAGAATTAAATACATAAGGTCAATGTTTTTATCCATTACTCTCTGAATATAAGACAGTTCTCTCACAAACACACACACACACACATAAATATATATATATATATATATATATATATAGAGAGAGAGAGAGAGAGAGAGAGAGAGAGAGAGAGAGAGAGAGAGAGAGAGAGATGATAAACTGGAAAAGAAAGAAAAAAGTAAAAAAGGATGAATATATCAACCTTGTATTTGAAAACAAATTAAATGGTCCTTATACCTATAAATTCCCACTTCAATCTTATTCTAATTTAGCAGAATTGTTAAAAGGGTATAAACTATCGGTCGAAATATCCCAAAATGTATATATTTTGTGCTAATAGAAACATAAAAATTGTTTGACAGTTATTTTGAAGGAAATAAAAATAATGAATAAAATATAATTGAAATTTGAAGATGGTAATGTGCACATAAGAATATTAAATGGGTTGTAAAGTAGGCACCACCACTATCATAACAAACGTGTCTACAGCACTCGCAAAATCAATAAAAGGTGTAAAAAATTTGGTGCTTCACCTTCTAGCTTGGATTCCATTTCATTAGCAACAAGTTTCGTCCCACTTTAGCACAAACATTGCAGCACTCATCACATTTTGTAATTTGTTCTCTCTTACATCTAAATGGCAACCAGCTGCATCAACTTTGTTAACGACCCCACTTAGTAAGCTTTAGTTTTTGACTTACGTTAAATATTAAGTTATCATATTATGGACAACTAATCAGATCACAATACATGAGTTTGAACAACGTAAAGCATAAAGTTTCGAATTAATTTCCACAAGTTCAACGTATATGGCCATATGTAAAGATGCATTGCTTCAATTTATTAAATTAATAAGGTTTTATGTTTTAGGTTTAAGATTTGACAATAGACAATAATATAATTGTTTCAAAAAAAATATAAATAGTCATTTTTATAACTTTAAGGAATAAATACTTGAAAATAGTATAAACAACTATTAGAGGAGTGTTGAAGGAAAAAATATTTTTCTTTTCCTAATTTTTTTCTCTATTTCTCTAACACTAGAAAAGGAAGTTATTAAGGTTTCTCTGTTGACAAAATAATGTGTTTTTTTATATTTTTTATGATAAGTAAACACTTAGTATATTTTTTAAGAGACTTTTCTTATCTCGACAATTAGAACATTTTTTTTTTCTTAGCAAATGTTGAGAGGAAAAATAATTGGGTTAATATAGAAGGAATTGAACTATGGAGAGAATGAAAAATTACTTAACCAAAAGAAAGTTCTTTAAATAAAATGAGTCTAAGAGAGAAAAGAGAAAAGAGAAGTGAAATATTTTATTTTATATAGTAAACTAAAGTTTATATGATTTAAAACTTAAAATTGATAGTTAGACATTCTACCATAAAACATAAACAATAAATATAAATACTAAAGAGAAGCAAAAATTGTCAATGTGTCATATAAACATATAATTTGATAAAGGATATTGATATTTTGACATCACACTTTTTTTACTTTTATTTGATACCAAATTTTATTATTATTCATTTTCTCTTCTTTCTAAAAATATAAAAATTAATTTTTATTAAAATTATTATATCTTTATAAGAATTGTCGATTGATCTTCAAATGGTGTCAAAAACTTTTTTCCTATCAAATTGAGATTTATTGTTTATGAAATGTAATACATAAAACTCTACCTAACACAACAATACCATAAGAATTAAGAATAGTTATTTATTCCTCGTCAACTAGAAAACTTTTCTAGTATATACAAATTAAGGAAATGGGTTTTTATTTTATTACTATAAATTTATTATGAAATTGACATTCGCGTGTTAATAGTCTTTTAGTAAGTAATCTTGTAATCATCGGAAAATTAATTATGCTATCTAACTAATTTATGATTGAAGTGGTACCAAAACTTTAATTATTATCTGATGTCTTACTCAATTATAGATTCCACCTTTCTAAGATAAAGTTGACTTGCAATACTCTATTCATTCATATTCTCGGTGCTCCTAGCAATGTAAGTATAATCTCAATTTTGGTTAAGAGTCTTTTCTACCATTTTTCTACTTTATCTATTGCGGATTTAGTTTGGAAGTCTTTCAAAGGTTTTCATTAAGGAGAATATATATTGACTACTAAATTTTGACAATATTTTTTTTATAATATATATAATTTTTTAAATGATTTTGAAATATTAAAAATAAAAAAATAGAAAAAATAAAAAATCACTTCAAAGATACCATTTAAAATTATAAAAGAAAGTTGTCAAAATTTAGTAGTTAAAAATTCATTTTCTTTTTCATGAATTAATTGTTGCAACCACACGAGTGGCACTTGCATTCGTCAGTCACCTATGTGAAACTCCTAACGTGTCAGCTTAATTACATGCAATCAACATTCACATGCAATATATTTTTATTAAATATTAATCCGCAACATTTACATTGACTTAGATGATTAGGTAGGATTTGAGAAATTAAAAACATGGTGCAGGTCTAAATAATAAAGTGCACACACCACTATCTTCAACTTTCTATTTTGTTTTAGATTATCTTTTTGTAAGTTTTGGCCAACACTTCTTTTCAATCATTTTCATTATACAAGTATAATAAAGTATATATAATATGTGTATACACACACACTACACTAGTGCCGTACCCCCCACTATGCAGTTGCCAACTATCCCCCACTATATAAGGTTCCTAATTTTTGGGTCTTGTACATTGCAGATCAACCTCACTCACTCCTCTCGCTATACAAACACAGTATATATAAGTGTGTCTGTGTTTTGTGAAGATGTTGTATAAATCATGTGTGAGGCCTTCAAAGGTGATCATGGCAAACTTTGTTACACTGCTTTTGCTAATTGAAGTGTTTGCATATGGCTTGAGATACGGTGCAGATGGCTTGAACATGAACTACTACTTGATGACTTGTCCTTTCGTTGAACCTGTTGTTAAGAACACTGTCAACAGAGCTTTGCTGCAAGATCCCACTCTCGCAGCTGCTCTTATCAGAATGCACTTTCATGACTGCTTCATTCAGGTTTTTCTTCCCTCTCTAAGTTTGTTGGAAGTGACACATCGACTAAAAATAAGACAATTTCATAATATATACAAGTGAGGTGCAAATCTCACCTTACAAATCGATTTTATAGAATTGAGTTAGGTTTAAAATTGACTTATCAAAACACTCCAAAATAAACAATAATCATTCTTCTTGCACTCCAATTTTTATTACTGGGAATGTTAAAAAACAAGAAAGTGGTTACCCAACTATTTCTTGTCGCTAAAATGTTCACCACTGTGGAAGATGTAGTGTGGTGCATGTGTCTCGACAAAGGACAAATTTGCTTTAACAGTTGCGTCCACATAATGTTATATAGTAATCCACTGACACATCAAAATTGTTTGTTTTCGTATAGGGATGTGATGGCTCGGTTTTGATTGACTCCACTAAGGATAATACAGCAGAAAAGGATTCTCCAGGAAATTTGAGCCTGCGAGGCTTCGAAGTCATAGATGCTATCAAAGAAGAGCTTGAAATTCAATGCCCTGGTGTGGTTTCATGCGCTGATATTCTCGCCATGGCTGCTAGAGATGCAGTTTTCTTTGTAAGATATTCAAGTCAAATAATACAATATTACTCATTTCCTTTTCTTTTCCTATATAATGAAATAGTTATTTACGTTGTTTATCTATTGATTGTGAAATTATTACAGGCAGGAGGACCAGTATATGACATACCTAAAGGAAGAAAAGATGGAAGAAGATCCAAATTTGAAGATACTATCAATTTACCATTCCCTACTTTCAATGCCTCTGAGCTCATTAGGTCATTTGGTCAACGTGGTTTTTCTGCACAAGAGATGGTGGCTCTCTCTGGTAGGCACATTATCTTCTTAATCATGTTGAATCATGCTAAACATAAACTCGGAACCTTGTTTATCTACAACACTTGAAAACATCAAGATGCATGAAAATTACAGAAACTCAAGTTACAAGCACTTCATTAACTCACTAGAGAGTAGAAAAATGTTGAGTATTGGAATATTGTATGCGTATTCAGGGGCTCATACACTGGGAGTGGCAAGTTGTGGTACTTTCAAGAACCGGTTGAGCCAAGTGGATCCAACTTTGGACACAGAATTTGCGAAGACACTTGCGAGAACATGCAGTTCTGGGGACAACGCAAAGCAACCGTTCGATGCGACGAGTAACGATTTTGACAACGTTTACTTCAACGCTTTGTTGAGGAGAAACGGGGTTCTTACATCAGACCAGACACTGTACACTAGCCCCAAAACCAGGAACTTTGTGAATGCTTATGCATTCAACCAAGCCATGTTCTTTTTTGATTTCCAGCAAGCAATGGTGAAGATGGGTCTGCTTGATGTCAAAGACAGTTACAATGGTGAAGTACGACAAAATTGTCGCAAAATAAACTGAATAATGAGGTTTCTGATTGTTTTAGGTTTAAGGCAAACCTCAATCCTTGCCACTAGTTAAAACTACATGCTATGCATATGCTTAATTAAGTAGTTCTATTTGGTATCCCTTGGATGTATTGTATTCGTATTTATGGCTGTAATCCTGTGAAAAATGCTTCACTTAGATGACTTGTTACATTAATTACCCCTAATAAATATGTATGGATCTTTCGGCCTTGGGAACATTTTGGACTTAGAGGTTGGGCTTTGACTTACTTTCGGGCTAGGGCTTTTACTTGCTGCACCCCCAAAAGTTGTACGTGCACTCCTCATACTTTTGAAATAACCGTTTTGCCTTCCGAAAAAGTGACTACTGGAAGCTTTCTGCAACCAAATTTTTCGAACAGAATTTCTGAAACAAATTTCTAGAACGTGATTTTCAAAACATATGAAATATGTTTTGGAAAAACTTTTCATAATAGGATTTTCATAAAAACCTTTTAATCAAGAGTGTAACATAGCCCATAGAACAAGACAATTGATGTCACATGATAATCCTCTTTGGATTGTGATTTAATTTACTTGACATCAGTTATGACCGAAGTCATTTAATTTTTATTATGAGATAATTGATCTCAGATGCTATGAAACATATTCCAGTATTTTCTAGAACGCATGGAATATATTTTGACAAAAAAAAAAATCAGAACTTTTTTTTTTTGGTTTTTTTTGCATTTTCTCTTTTTCTTTTTTTTTTTTTACGTTCTTCCTTTCTTTCTTTTTCCTCTCCAACAACGATGTGGTGATGTGATGTGATGCAGAAACAAAAGATGTTTAAACCATTTTATTAGTATTGTGGGGTTGCAATTAGTAATTGTAGGATTTCCGAGTTGGAATGATTTGAACTACAATGCTTATATAGTTTAACCATATGATTATAACCAGTTATTTCCAAAGAATAATCAACATTTTCTGATTTTTATCCTTGTGTTGGACTACAAAATCTAAAAATATAACAAGCTGAATTGAAATAAATCCATGAAAATAATACAACTTCTCAACCCGTGACACCGAGAAAAAGGGGAGTAAAGTTTAACACATAAATTGGTAGAGTAATAAGATTAAGTCAATGTAAGAAATCAAGTAAAAAAAAAAAATTATAAATAAGAATATCTTTAATGAAAATAAAATTACTTTTTGACTTATACTTTTTGTTTTTCGATTTGTAAATTGTCTCCAAATATTTCTTACACACATTTTGGCCCAACTTATTATAGTTTACAAATTTTTTCTAAGCATCAGTTGATAGTCTATGTTATTAGTTGATGTGAAAACAAATTTATTGTAATTTTCTTTAGGGTAAGTTTTGAGATATTAATTAATTAATAATTTCTCTAAACAAACAAGTATATGTCTCATTTGAACTAGGTTTAAATTTATGAGTGAAAACATAATTGTGAGAAGAAAAGTCCCATTGGGATAGCTACAGCTGAGAGAATGCAAAAAGAGGAAATTTTGCATAGTCATTCTTTTCTCATTGGGATAGTCTAATATCCCAATAATAATCTCCTAATTGGCCTTGCCATTAATCATATATAATGTTATACCAAAAATAAAGGAAAAAGTCAAATTCTGCTGCCAACCAAACCTTCCAGCCACACTTAAAAGTATTTATCACTAAAACTTTAACCCAAAACATACATAAAAGAATTAAAAAAACTATACATGTCAACACATTTTGCTAACATTACTAATGAATCTCATAGTTATGAATTGGTTTTATTTCCTACACCACACAAGGATCAAGGAACATTAATTAATGCCTATGTATGATCATCATAACTAGAATCTATCTAATTGTATTTTAATCCCTTGATATCCTAAGCTTTAAGCTTAACTATATATTACGAAAGTTATTTTCTTTCTGCGCATGCGCCCGACTTCAAAATATTTTTATCAATTCCACTCACCAATTCTTTTCATCACGTCTTCAACTATTAGTCAAACAAGTGTCACAAAAATCTCAAGTATTATAAGACCTTATGCATGCGTAGTTTCATAAATAAATAAGCAAAAAAAAAAAAAATCTATCTTTAAAAATCAGTTATTCTAAGGATAAGCATTTTGTCTATGCAAAGGTTGTAATTGTCACACAATTACAAGAATAAAGATAAACTTTTTCCATATATAGTTTGTTTCATATATACTTAATATTGAATGAATATGATTAATAATATGTGGTCAGTAATAATTACTTGTGAGATAAAGTTAATTATTATTAAACATTTTAATAACTTTAAAGTACCTTTAATTACTTGTCAAGTAAAATCAATTATTATTGAACATTCAATAATATCCTGAAACTATTAACTATATCAATATTTATATATAGTTTCATTTACAATCAGCCACTTATGAAGTCAAACAAATCATATTTATCCATTTATAATAAAGTTAAAGAAAATTATACATACACACTTATATTTATCTATTACTTATATAACAAAGTTAACCATATACATTTAATAACGTTTGTCTGATTGACTGATAGGTTTAGAAAATGACAGTGGTCTGAATCTGTAGTTTTAATGCCTATACGTAGCAGAAAGAGGTAGATAAATGGAAATGCCTAAGTGCACTTCAAGAATTCATCCATCAAATTTAATCGGTTAATCAAATCCAAATTTTGAACATTATTCTCACATTTATTGTTTTGTGTTATGTACACATTTTCTTGACTATATGGTTTCTGTATTGTGTCACCATTGTTGCATATATTATTACATCTTTTGTAAGATCCTCTTACAGTTATTCTGCATGGCATCGAAGAACGAAGAACGGCAATTAATTTTGCTTACCAATTGGTATCAATGAACTAAATCTGTAGATTGGTGTTTGAAACACTCTAAACCATATTGCTCCCAAAATAAACAGAGAGATCAACGACACATGACTCTAGAATTAATATTCAGATGCTGCATTTCCTCTTCGAAAACACAGAAAAAAAGGGGAGAAATGTATAGCAAAACACTGGGGAAAAAAATCTTAAAACAAATGGCAATAAGACAAAGCAAAGATGTTGCATCATGCAAAGCTAGCTAGTGGAGGGATTTCTCTTGGCAAAAGTGTTCTTGTTATTGTGAATCCACACTTTGAGGACTCTTCTTTTGATTCCAATCTCTTGGCAAAACTTCTGCACCACAGATTCATCTAGCTTCTGTATTCTCCACCCTGCTCTTTCTGCAAAAACGAACATCTTCTCCTTTTGTTCTTGTGTGAACTTGGTTCTAAACCTCTTCTTCACCTTTTCAGTTGCATTATTTCCCTCCTCCTTTGTCACCCCGTCTTCACAGTCCTTCTCATCAGACACATCAGAAGGACTAATTGAACCACTTTTGTGAGGAGATAACTGAGCCAAAATGGGCACTATCTGAGTAGTGTCAGGAACAATCATCAGAGGATTGGAATAGGAATCAGAAGACTCTATCTCTTTTCTGTGGAAGTTTCTGTGGCAGTTACAAGCCGAGCATCTGAGAGCCTCAAGCGTTCCTTCTTCTCCATCAGCAATGAACTCGCCACACCCATCAGTTGCATTGCCACCAATTGCAGCTGCATGGTTCTTCAGACATTCCGTGTATCTTATTTTCTTTTTATCTGCCCTTTGATCACTATGCAAATTGTTTGACTCCATTTGTTGAAGCTTCTACAACTGGTGTTGATTAAAGAATCAAAAAGGGCAATTTTATCTGATGAGAGCTGTAACTGGTTGCTGCAAAGTATTTATAAGGAAGTTGGAGTTGATGGAAAAAAGTACACGAGGTCTTGATTGTGAATTTTGCAAGTGAAGCAACAAATATATATAACTTTGAGGGTGTGAGAGAGAATCAAAAAGTATTTGATACACTATTTTATTGTTCACTTTATCGCTAGAAAATTAAAGTTTATGGTTCAGATTTGTCTCTATGTATGTGTTGAGCGTGTGAGAGAGACCTAAGAACTTAATTACAATGAAATAAAGAAAGCATAAATGTGTTTTAGACTAGAGAGTATGTAGAGACAGTTGAAAAGTTGGGTGCATGCCATTGCTTTGCTTTGCATACACTGTTAGACATCAAGCTTACGCTATTAGAATGTTGTCCTTTAAAAAGATTAAATTAGTGAAAGGATTGGCAAAGAAAGATAAGAAAAGAAGAAAAGTTAAACAGGAAGCCGAAAGAGATTAGTATTTGTGGAGAACTGTCCACTTAGAAGAAAAGACTGTCCATTGCTTTGCAAGCTGCAATAATTGCATTACTCAAAACAGGGTTGAACTGTCCTAGATTTGGACTGTGGTTGGTTGTCCCCACTCACCATTTGCATACCTATCTTCCATATAAGTTACCATAAAAATGTAGATATCCTTTTCAATTGCAAGGAATTAGGCAAGCTTAATAGAAAGTCTTGATTTGTCAATATGCAAATATTAGTCTCATATTTCCTTTCTCTATTTATGTATCTCATAAAGATTAGTCCTGTTTTGTAAAAGGAACAGGACTTGAATTTTTTTTTTACAGAACTGTATTACTTTGATTGCATGTCATTTATACTTAACAGAAGCTAGATTATTGACGTGGTAAATGAACATGAAACTTACATATTTTTATGGTGATGATGTGTCACTATTCATTTATCATACCTTGTATATATATAATTAAAATTTGAAGTTAATATTGTTCATTTTTTGCTACTAATCATGATATCTGTATTAACACTGTAAAGCGAACAAATTAAGAATATAAAGTTGAAGAAAGAGGTGAGGAGGAAAGAAATCGTGAGGTTAATTCTCTCTAAAAATTAAATAAGCATAAAAGTACATCATTGAAGTCTATACCTATGATTTGAGAAGTGAATAATAATTAATAGTTGTAATAAGTTGAGAATATATTTACTGTCATTGTACAGCTTTTGTACAACAATTGAACAATGACTGTGCCAAACAACAAGAAGCTACCCCAATGATTAGGCCCTAAGCACAAGTGACAATTATAGGCTGCTCATAATAAGTCCTCTCCATACAGCCTCTACATCCAATAATCATAGCCTATGTTCGTGAAAAATTCATCAATAATGTGAGATTATTCTGAGTTAATTGTATACCAACAGTTATATCAGAGGATGTAAATTTTGACCAACCAAAAAGTAAACTATGATGAAGAATAATGAAAATGAGAAATTGGAACAGGAGAAGGATTTGGAAGTGTAAGTTTTGCTTGCAACTGTACTAAAGATAAGGGTAGTAAAATGGGTTGGATTTCACAGGTTATCACTACTTGATTTATAGTTTTTGTCCAAAAAATAAGAGACAAAATAGACAAATTTAAAAGTATGATAATATATTGTGAAACTCATTGAAAATCATATAAGAATTCAGAACAAATTTTAGTATACTAATACTAATAGTTATTAAATTACATATAACACTAGTGAACTTGTAAAAAGTGTATTAAAAACATAAAAAGAGTTCTACCATCGAAGATGGTTCTAGATTTCATATTTCAATATTCACCTTGGATTGCTTGTTTGCCTTCTAAGGTTTTATAACGTTAAATAAAGACCATTTGTTTTAGTTTATGAACTTTCGAGAAAAAACTTTTTTTTTTGTGCATTACTTAAATTTTTAGCACTCATTTGAATTTTATATAGTCTACACGCTACAGCAGCAACTGAAAATCATGAAACAAATAAAAGTCTCGCAGAAAACCACAATTCTCAGAAGTCTAATAGAGTCTAGATCTCCACTTAATACCAAGTTACCAACTATGAATCACACAGAAGAATAATTACAAGAACCAAATTAATAAAGGCTATGCGACAAGTGGTGCAAACAATCTCAGCTATCTAGAAACTTTTACCATTCATTTAAACTATACTACAGTTATAATAAATTATAACGTTATGCAAACTCTTCATATATTACCTCCTTTAGTTATCTCAAATACAAGGATTTACTCGATCTACAAGAGGAAAATATAAAATAAGAATGCAAGGAATATGAGAGATAATGGCATAAATTACGGAAACACAAATGGTACACTGAATAATTAATGAAAAAGAAAAATGATACATTACTTTTATTGCTGACAAAAATCCAATGAGACAAATGAGAGGCTTCTATGCTACTTTTGCATATGCCAATGACTGGGTGCACCAAAATATAAGTTATAGCATCTCATGAAAATATAAAATAAAGTGAGTGCCAAAAAAATCACCCCGTTTTCTTTGTTGTTCTTTTCAATTTCTTCCTAGGTGAACTATGCTCATTGATTTCAAATGGCTGTGAAGCATAATTTCTGAGCTTTTGAAGAATCTTCCTTTCATTGATGCGCAACACCAAAGAATGATACAGCTTCCTCTCTCTAGCTAAACTACACCTTTCCAATGCTTCAATATCATCTTCCAGTGAATTCAAACCATAGAGACTCTCCCTCATGTCAGCAAGCGACAACAAAGCATCACAAACCCTTTTAGGCAGCAAGGATTTCTTGCTCATGTTAAATGCTTCGTTGGGGAAGATATTACCATTCAGATGGGTAGTTCCACCATTTGATTCAGGACAATTCCCAGCAACTGATACCGATAGGTCTAACTTTTGGTAAGCATCATCTAGCAATAACATGATGTGTAGTAAAATGAGGAGTTCAATTTGTGGTTCTCCGTCAAATGAGATCTCAAAATATTCAGAGTCTTGGCTGCCACACGCGGAATAGCCTAACCTTCTCCAAAGGGAAACTCTTGCTCTACTGTGGCGGTCAGAAAAAGCTGAAGAGCACCATTGAAGTACCAGCTCCATGTCTATGTTTACAATATCATAGGAATTGTCTTGCTCGGTAAATCCATATCTATGAAGCAAAGCAGCATTACCCAATAGCCCATAAGTATTAAATACCTGTTATTAGGCAAGAGGAACTCTTGAGTATTAGAGTAACTTCAAGGGAATAATAAGAGGTTGCATCAAGAGTAGCATAGCACATTGAACGTTTCAATTCGAAGTGTAAAGCATATTTCCAAAACTATGTACTATAGATAAGCATGTATTACGAACTCAAGGAAGAAAAATCATACAACTGAAAGGAAAATTCTCACCTCAGTTCCACTACTGACATCTTTTATCATAATCATCTCCAACATAGAAGTATCATCCTCGCTAACTGAAGAACTCTCCAAATCACTATCAATGCTGTTTCCAACATTAGGATCAATTGATGCAATCATATCCGTAGAGGAATTTTGAGCCAATGCTTCTTCTTCCTTAACAATGCCCTCATCATTATTACTACCATCAACATCACTACCTGATTCATAATTAGAGGACATAGCAGTGAAATGCACATCTTCTGCACCTGTTTTATGATTGAATCTAGTGCAGAAGACAGTATACACATTATTAGAATGGGAAAATCTTCAGATCTAGATCTTATACATAAACAGGAAAGCACGGACTCTTCAAAATAACTGTTGTGTCATGTAGTTTTTGAACATTTTAGAGTTACATTTTTATATTGTTTTACTTTTATTTTTAAACCTTTAAAGCAGAGCCAATGGGAATATCATAATAATTGGATGGGAACAACAACAATAACAAAAGTTTTATGTGAATACAATGATTCGTTTACAAATACAACAATTCCATATTTCGAATTAAATTTTTACTGTGCTAAAAGCATGTATTGTATTATAGTCCTGTCTGTTAGCTATTTTCTTGCTTCATATCATATGTTGTATTTGTGTTTTCTAGCTCAAAAGAAAATTTGTGCATATTACACACACGGTCAATCTCTATGGAAAATTTGCTACAACAATTTACTTAAATTAAAAAGTAAAGCATCACCAGATTCTGATGCACTACTGCAGTTCTTGAAATAGTATACAAATACAAGAAGGCACAATTTTCTTGACAGAATAAATTTATCAGCATTTGCTGAATTTCAAAAGCCTTAAAGCTAGATCTAGAAATTATCGCTCTTGTCTTAAAACCAGTCACAAATTTGAGTTACAGCGAAGTTAAAATGTAATGAATGGAAAATAAAGGTGTACACTAAGACTACAAAAGAAAACCATGTTAATGGCCATAGGCTTTACTTACAGATCTGCCAAAGGAACCATGCCAAAACCATGGTAATCATCAATCTCAAAGGATCGTGACGATATAAGACTTTTCGCAGCAAAGTATTGTTCTAGGTCAAAGAATTTCGGGTTTAGCTTTAAAGGTGCTAAATCCAATAGGGGGAGAATATTCTCTTTCCAGTCCTCGTAAATCAGAGCCTTGTCTTCTTGCACTGTCTGCCTAAAATTGTAAGAGATCAGAAAGTTTTCATATGGTAAAGCACATAGTGTTATATTCCAAGATTCAAATCACTGGTATGATGCCAATGCAAAGGCTGAAAGGAACGGCCATAAATTATCTTATAAGTTTTCAATGTTGTGCCAATCACAACTTCTCAGATATTCTCAGTTTATTTTCCTCTTTAGTACAGAGCTCACCAGGCGATCAGCATATAAACTAACTAATTCTATCTTTTTCTCATCTTTAACGTTTAAACTCCCTTTCATTGGATATAATTGTGAAAAATACTATAAGACAGCTTTTAATCAACCCCTGCCATGACATAGTTCAGAATATGAAAATTCCAATGAGATTTTGTAATGCATAAATCAAAAGAAAATAACAAGCCATTCATAAGGAGCTCAATTAAATTAACCATACATGAAAGGCAATCTAATAACAAAACTTCAACCAAGACACAAAAGCATCCTATCTTCATCTTCACACATTCGAATTAACGATAAAAATTTACTACCATGTATAGCATGGCTCTAAATGGTCAATGTTAATCCGTCCTTCTTGATTATTAAGCTCAACAATACTTGGTATACCTGGTGAAGCTCAGTACCACACAAAAGCTCGTTTACTTCATTGAGGGTCCAAACAATTGGCACGCATTCTTGGTAAGGCAAGAGTTGAAGGTATCCATACCAAGGTGAGTCCTCACCCAAGCTTCTCTCATACATGATGGCAAATGCTAGCCCCAAATGACCATCCAAACCAGCCTCTTCAATGATCTCACATGCCCCACTAGTCTTGGTGGTGAGGCAAGCTTCTTTTGGCATTTTGGCCACAACATCACCTTCCTCCAACTGGCACAAAGCTCTCACCGCTATTCCCTCGTCAGGTGTATCCACAAACTCCAATGTATCGCTCCACTGGAAACCCTTCGATTTCATCCACCGCTTGAATGTCCTCAAACGCCTGTGTAGACAGATAGTAACAAGAATGAGTTCTTCACGGACAGAAACACTTTCTGTGTTTAATGGCAAATGGGTAAATCATTGTTCAGCAGCAATGACAGAAAGATTATGACTTTATTGCGTGAGTGTGTCAAAGCTCGGCTTTTTGCTATAACCATTGGAGATTTTCGTTCGATTTTCAATGAAAATGACAGAGAAATAAGAAATTAGGCGTACCTGGAAGCCATAGGAGGAGGAACAGAAATGTCCGTTGGGTGAAGACGTGGCAAGGGTTTTAGAGTTACGAGCTGCCACCACTAGTGGCAGATGCAGTGCAGTTCAGACTTTCTGGGTTTGGGCTTTTGGTGTTGAATAATTCCAAGCCTTTTGCTTCTTGCACCTTTAGTATTACTACATGCATCTCATACTATAAATAAAGAAAAAAAATAAAAAGATTAAAATACCCTTTCTTAGTGCATCATACTATTGTTGTAGTAGCTTCTACAGCCATTGTCATCACTGTGTCTTCTCTTTTCTTACACCTTCACTCTTCATCACGGTCTTTGATAGGAAGAAAAAAAGAGAGGAAATAAAACGTTAAATTTTGTGGAAAGCTTATTTCTTAAAGTATGTCATGTTTTTTTTGAAAATTTTATTCTTTAAATATTCTTTTAATTATCAATAATAATATTAATAATAATATTTATTATTATTATTATTATAATCATGATTGTTTTAATCATCGCAACCATCACAATACTAATAATGTTAATTATTTTAATGGAATAACTAACAATTCATCATCATAATAATAATAATAATTATTATTATTTATTATAGTTACAAGGGGATGAGAACATTTTGAACCATCCATAAAGAAAACAAGTAATTGGTGTAAGAAGGACCGGTTATATCTTGACCCACAATTATATGGGAGGATCAAATGTAGCTTGACTCAGTTAAGCATTTCCACGAAGAAACCGTGTATATCTCGGTCCATTATAGGAACATATGTGTCTCCGTCCAATATAGGTAGGCAACATACAAACGTACAAGCGTTGATTTGCAGATCTAAATAGAGTACGAACATATAATGGAATTAGGGATGTCAACAGGGTGGATAGGGTATGGATAGTAGCTTTCTCGTACCCTAATATTCGTCTCGTACCAGTATTCATATCCGTTATGTAAGTACCCGCATATTTTTTTAGTATCTACGAATATTCACGGGTATTAATAAAAAAATAAAAGTAAATATTTAACAACATATTTTAATCGTAAATTTAAATAAAATATAATACATAACCTTCATCAATTCTAAACAAAGTCCAAATAACCCATTTAAATAGTGTTGAATGACATTTTACAAAAAAATGATTTTTTTAAAACCAATTGATAAAAAAAATAACTAATTCAAAATAAATATGTTAATATGTTAATATTTTAATTATTTTTTTATTTTTTAATTTAAATTAAAGTATAGCGGGTACAAATATCCACGGTACAGATACTATGATACCCGTACCTGCTCCGTTAACATGAGGGTGTTAAAAATATTCGTACTCATTGCTCACGGGTATCCATTTACAATATTTATTTTCCTACCCGTTATAGGTTTTATTCGTGGATACCGCAGGTACGAATTTTGTTGACATCCTTAAATGGAACATTCGAGGTAATGAAGTCAAGATTAATAACTAGGTAATACAAAGTAAGTTCAATGTCTACATATAAGTGAGTTTTATAAGTTTAACCATTCCTCACATATCATATCAAAACATTACTAACTTGAAGGAGTGCTTGCAAGTACTCACCATCCATGAATATTACTAAAGAGTAGTCCAGAGATAAACCTCGAAGAGAAAGTCAAAGAATGAAGACTCATAAAATAATAAAGACTCTTGAGATCAATCGGAACGATAGTTATTATTATTTTTATTATTATAAACTCAATATTACAACTTATTAATCTTTCGTTCTTATTATAAATTAATCCTTGTTACAACCAAACTCTTATCCATTGAAAGTAAATAAACAAGTTAAATTATAAAAAAAAAAGTTATACTAGAAGGTGAAGACTTTTCGTAATCTTTTATTTATTTAAGAAATTTAAATTTGGGTTAAATATGTTTTTAGTCCCTCAAGTTTGAGCGAAATTTGGATTTAGTCCCTTATCAAAACTTTTGACCAATTTAGTCCTTCATCTTCCAAAATGCGTGAATTTAGTCATTTTAACCAAATTTTGTTAAGTTTATCTGACATTTCAAGCGCATTTCATGATAGTATTTAAATTATTTATACTGTTTGACACATTTTTGCTTCAATGTTAACTTAAATACTATCATGAAATGCACTCGAAACGTCAGATAAACTTAACAAAATTTGATTAAAATGACTAAATTCACGTATTTTGAAAGATGAAGGACTAAATTGGTCAAAAGTTTTGATGAGGGACTAATTCCAAATTTCGCTCAAACTTGAGGGACCAAAAACATATTTAACCCTTTAAACTTCAGCTGAGAAAAATAATTTCATTATGTATTACAAAATTTGTTATTTGGATAAATTATTAACTTTTTCTTAAAGAAAACGCATTTCTCTTAATATTCACTTTAAAAAGTGAGTTGCTTTCTATTTATATAAAGGTTAAAATACCTTTTTGGTCTCAATTTTCGTCAAGTTTTGTCAAATAAATCATAATTTTGGTTTTATGTTTAAATATGTTCCAATTTTTGTCAATTTTGTTCAATTGGGTCCTTTTTTGCTAACATCGTTTAAATCATTAACGACCATGAACAATGACTGTTACGTGTCACTTCGTGGTTTTTTTGAATTTTTTTTATTTTTTTAAAATGACCACGTGTCAACCTAGTAGCGTGTCACGTGTTAAAGTCAATGTTCTATGTTTAATTTGGTCCCTATATTTATTATTTTTGTTCAATTTAGTCTCAATTTTGTTTAAAATTGACAAATTTTGTCCCTATCGAAGATCTGACCAAATTTATTTTTTATATTAAAGTTATAATGATGTGAATTTTAATATATTATATAAAAATATTTAATAAAAATGTGAATTTTAATATAAAAATTAAATTTGGTTTTAATTTGTAGAGAGACTAAATTGGTTCATGTTAACAAATAATGAGACTAAATTGAACAAAAATAACAAATATAGGAACCAAATTGAATATAGAACATTGATTTTGACATATGGCACATTGTTGGGTTGACACGTGGACATATGACAGTCACTGTTCATGGCCGTTAATAATTTAAACGGTGTTAGCAAAAAAAAAATCAATTGAACAAAATTGATGAAAATTAGGACTTATTTGAACACAAAAACAAAATTAGAACTTATTTGACAAAAGTTGACGAAAATCAGGACAAAAAGGTATTTTAACCTTATATAAAACAAGGTTGAATAATTTTTCATAAATTGATGAACTTGATATTTATTAGTTTTATTTCAACACTTTAAACCTAAATAAATTATGAAATATCATGAAAAAAGAAGTGAAGGAATAATTTAAAAAAAAATAATGAATGGGAAAAATTGATATGCTTACATTTAGTCATATTAAACAACACTCATATTCCCTTTAATTTTAAAATAAACATTCCTTTTCCTTAAACTATAAATTAATTGTCACTTATATATTTATTAATTTATAAGTACAAGCTCACACTTTTATATTTTTTCATAAATAGTATCAATTAATGAATAATTTTGTTATGTTTTAAATATAGGGACTTTCGCCTCCCTTGTTATATCTAAAAATAACATATGAACTAAATTTTTATAAAAATTGTAAAAATAAAAATTAGAGTTTTTTTTAAAAATAACTAAATATATTTTTTAAAATAAAACAAATTAATTACAAGAAAAACACGGTTTAATGAAATGATACAATCACATGTTATGAAAACCATCATATAGCATAAATTGCATTCAATTATTACTACGTGTAAAAATTTGTTGAGACCAAGAATAACACAAATTAATCTTTCTCCCATTAAATGAAAGAAAGCCACTCTAACATAAAGCAAATATTCACCTTTCTTATTATAATAATAAAGTAATATTTCTAATCTATATATATATATATATATATATATATATATATATATATATATATATATATATATTCTGACAATAAAATGATAGTTGGATAATAAAAAAATAAATTAAAATATATATTTTATAAATATATTAATGTTATTTTAAATGTCATTTATTTTTATTTATCATAAAAGTTAAGTGTGTTAGGTGAGTTAACACTTGTATAAATTGACTCAAAGATTGAGTTAAAAATGTATCAACTAAGTTTTTAGTAAAAACTTTTGTGATCCAATACACGACAGGTTGATGAGTCAACTAATTTAGAGATGTGTTTTTTCCATATGAATATTTATTGTAACATACTTGCATAGATTACTCATTTTGTGCTTTTTATAACAAAATAGCATCATAATTTTATTTAAAAGCAAATATTCACCTTTCTTATTATAATAACAAAGTAATATTTCTAATATATATATATATATATATATATATATATATATATATATATATATTCTGACATTAAAATGATAGTTGAGTAATAAAAAAATAAATTAAAATATATATTTTATAAATATATTAATGTTATTTTAAATGTCATTTATTTTTATTTATCATAGAAGTTAAGTGTGTTGTTGGGTGAGTTAACTTGACTTGTATGAATTGACTCAAAGATTGAGTTAAAAATGTATCAACTAAATTTTAACGAGTAAAAAGTTTTGTGATCCGATACATGACAAGTTGATGAGTCAACTAATATAAAGATGTATTTTTTTCCGATAAATTACTCATGTTTTTTTATAACAATAAAATAAAATTGTTTACCTATCTTATAAAAAATTAATCTACATAACTAATTTGACAAATGAATATATTAAATATTCAGACTATTAAAACATTTTTCAATAACATTACAGTTTCTAAAAATTCAAATGGTCAATCTACTAGAAATAATAAACAATTATAATAAAAAAGCTTAGATAAACCATAGTTTTTGATACAGACTAAAAAAATACTTTTTTTTTTTTTTAACTTAATTTGGTCAGAAGCTTTTATAAGTGAGGTTGACTCAAATTTTAATCCATTTTAACATATAAGAACTTACATTTTATATTGTTGTAATAAAGGAATACTCATATTTTCTTTATCTTTTGTATAAAGATTTACCATCTTCGTAACAAATCTAATTCTTTTTATATCTTCAATAAAACGGGGCTGAATTTTATCATCTTATTTAAGACCACATTGAACGTAACTGGAGTAGAATTAAATTCTGAAATATATAAATCTAATAAACCACATACTATAATTACTATATACTAAGTGCAATTTTCCTAAAGAATGACATGTTGGGAAAGGGTAGATTGGGCACACAATTAACAATTGAACTATGGGCATGCGCTGCGGCCTGTGTTTCGGAACTCTTGGGTGGATAGCACACAATACGAGACACGCAATTACAGAGTAAAAAAACAGAGATACATTGCAATTTAATCACACACATTTTACATTACAATTTACATGCTTTTTAAACGACTGCGAACGTTTCACGCAGCCTCCTCAAAACCACAGACAGAGCGAAGGAGAGACAAACCCAACGTAGCAGAACACAGAGAAAGAGGGTCTCATCACTCTCATCTCCAACGCATCATCCTAAGGTCAACCAAACCAACCACAATTTCTAGGGTTTTATTTTCCAATTTTCGCAATTCTTCCTTCAATCACTCTTCTTCTTCTTTCTTCCTTGCTGTTCTGTTCCCTGTAACGTCACCACTACGAGTAGGGCTGTTTCGTCATTCATCTGCATTCGTTGCTTACCATATAACGTTCAATTGCCTTTCTCATTCATCTCGTTGGGGGAAACACTGCTTTTGTTTATTCCAGGTTCGGTGTTTCTTTGCGTACGCTTTACTTGTATTTAATTATTTTCGAGATCTGTTACTGCTATATTTTTAGTTTTCACTCATTGTCAATTGTTATCCTACAGTTTTTTCTTTTGCTTAGTTCGTACGCTTATTGTACCGTTGTTTGTGATCGTACTTGAACTGCATGTATGTACCTGCGGTGTCTAAGAAGCAATTTGAAAATTTCAAATTGGACTTCATTTTTGCTTTACGCGCTGTTAATTTGGTTTGGTGCCGAATATATCGGGGTGATGCATCAATTACTGTCTCCCTCGTCACCTTTGCTTTGTGTTAGGTTTGAATGTTGCCATTTTGTGTTTCAGAAGTGTTGGTGATGCATTTGTTGTATAATCATTTTGAGTGCTTGTGAAAATTGGTGTGGCCTTATGTGGTTCCTAAACTTTCTTTATTTGCTTCCGTACAGTTACTGAGTTTCGTACAACGAACGGGCTGCTGAGGCAGGGATTGTCTTGGCTGCCAGATTCTTTCTTTTTATGTTTTATGACTCTGTTGGCTTTTCATTATGAGTGGCGCACCTAAGAGATCCCATGAAGAGTCTGTTCATCCATCTTCGAAGCACCCGCATGAAGATTTGGGTACGTATTCGAAGTTGGTCTCATCATCAGTTTCAAATGAGTACCACAGGCCTTATGATATAAATCAGGACTCACGAGTGGCAAAAGCACCCCGGACTGAATTTCGTGATGCAGATAAACGATCTCCCCTTCATCCTGTGTATCGAATGTCGTCATCTTTAAATGACTCTCATGTAGATCATCCTACTGGTCCTGAGAGCAGGACAGAATCGAGGGATGCCAAGGATAGTAGAGACATCCGGTTTGAGAATCGTGATGCAAAGACAGAAAAGAAGGAATTGTATGGTGAAGCAAGAAGGGATCCTCCAAGTGCTAAGAGTGAAAAGGATGTACGTGTAGAAGGCAAAGGAGATGACAACAAGGATATTAGGCATGATCGGGATAGTCATAGTGATCTAAAAGGTGACATCAAGACAGATAAAGATGGTTATAATGTGGTTGGCATCCACTTGAACTGGAAAGATTCAAAAGAGTACCATCGAGGAAAAAGATATTCTGATGCTCCTAGTGGGAGTTTGGACACATGGCAAATGTTACGTGGAAATACACAAGGTTCAGTTGAGGTTGGGAAGGAGAGTACAACAACTGAAGAAAGGGATTATGTGGAAGCTCATGAAGCTGTTGCAGAGAACAAAGTTGATCCTAAAGGCGATGACAGAACTAAAGAGAAAGATAGAAAGAGGAAGGATGTGAAGCATCGGGACTGGGGAGATAGGGAAAAAGAAAGAAGTGATCGTAGAAACAGTACACAAGTTAGCAGTAGTATTGGTGACTGCAAAGAACCTGCCAAGGAAGATAGAGATGTAGAAAGGTTAGAGAGGGAGAAAAAAGATCTTCCAAAAGAGAAAGAAAATTTAAAAGAGAGGGAAAAAGATCAAATGAAGAGGGAATTGTGGAATGGAATGGAGAAAGAGGTTTCAAATAACGAGAAGGAACCTGCTGATGGATTGGCCAAACTTCCTGAACATGGAAGTCTGTTACCAGAGCAGCAGAAACAAAAGGATGTTGATAGCTGGAAAAATGTAGATAGAGAAGCTAGAGAGAAAAGAAAAGAAAGGGAGGCTGATTTAGAAGGAGACAAGTCTGATAAGCGAAGTAGGTGCCTTGACAAGGAATCAAATGATGGGTGTGCTGATGGAGAAGGGGTGATGGAGAAGGAGAGAGAGGCCTATAATTATAGCAGTCAGCACCGCAAGAGGATACAACGATCTAGAGGGAGCCCTCAGGTGCCTAATCGGGAGCCTCGTTTCAGATCCCGTGCCCAAGACAATGATGGGTATTTTCATCCTCTACCTTTCTTGGTTTTTTCATTGCTTGCGAATTTGATGATCCAGCATGTATCTTTTAATTATCTTCTGAAGTGTTTGTGTTAATTTTAATTTAAACCATTTGTTTCAGTTATACAAGTTGAAGCTTCATAATTCTGTTTGTTAGAAATTCTGTGTCTCAATTGATTGAATCCTATTTCTATGATGTTTTTAGTTAAGGTCTTTCATACCATATTTTTCTTTTTAGTGATCATATCTAGCTATATGTTTTGCAGGTCTCAAGGTATGGCGTCATTTTGTTTCAGTGGCTTGATTTAATGTAAGACTACCGAATTTGTACCTTCATGAAATAATGCAGGTTTTAGCGGATTCCTATTATTAACCCCTTGCTTTATATTTTATGATTTATTCTCTTCTTTCATATTTATGCATTTCGATTACACTTATTTCTTAATTTGTTATTTGATGTGAAGTTGTTATCATTTACTTACTAGTCTATTATTGGTACATGATACTACATGTCTATGGAATCGAGAAAGTTAGAGTTTGATGTTTCTGCGATTTTCCTTTGCATGTCCACTATATATAATTTATTGTATTTCAGGTAAAATAGAAGTCTCTTCTGTTGTTTACAAAGTTGGTGAAAGCATGCAAGAGCTGATAAAATTGTGGAAGGAATATGAATCATCTCAATCTCAAATAGAAAAAAATGGTGAAAGCTCTAATAATGGCCCCACTCTGGAAATTCGGATACCTTCTGAACATGTCACGGCTACAAACCGCCAAGTAAGCTTTTTTTGTTCATTTTATAAAATTGAATAATGCTGTGTCTTCATTTTCTTTTTTTGTAAGGGGAGGGTAGTAGAGATTGTGTTGGGGGTGGCTTTCTTTTTTATTACAATTACTATTATTCTTCCTGCTTATTTGCTGCAAAATCTTTGTTGTTTTTGGTTTTCTCCTGATTTATTTTTTGCATATCTGATGTTTGTATACTTGTACATTACACCATGAAAGAAAGTGTTTATGATCTTATTATTTTCGTACTTTTATTTTTGTATGTTCCTTATATTTTATTTTGTTTTCCCTTGGCTGTATGTTATGCTTGATGATGCAATAAATATAACGTTTACAGTCCATTTATAAATTTTGTAAAGTTCTTTACATCTTGCAGATTCCTTCTTTCCATTAACATAAAATTGTTGAAATATTAAAATACCGGTTTTAACTTTTTATCATTCAACCCTTTTGCTACTACCATATGGATCCCTGTAACTGTGACTTGAACTTTAGTTAGCAATTTTCCACAATTATCAAGTTCATTCTGGAAACTATTGGATGCCTTTATACAGAGCTGGCTTGTTGAAAAGTTGTAAATGCTCATATCTGCTCTTTGATATGGTTTCACTTCAATAATCAAAGGTTTCATTCTCTATTTTTGAACACTCAGAATTTTGAAATTTATGTTAGTTTTGAGTTTCTGAAAGGTCACTGTTGCCCTTTGTTCCTGAAGAAAGTGAGGATTACATAAACTATTTTGTAGTGTGTATATACTTTGTTAAAGAAACAATATAAATGATTGGTTTACTATTGCGATGGTCAAGGTGTTGACCATATATGAATTGCTGTTTACTATGGTATTGGGTATCATTATTATATTGTATTATCTTTAAAGTAATTGCTTATTGAGAAGTGGTTCAATTTATTTGAAAAAGTTGTGAGTTATCTCCTCCTTTTAAATAGAATGATATATGTTCTACTGTTTTAAAATTGTTGAAGCTATAGATATTATAATACTTATAACTGTGATAAATCCCCCCTATCTACATAACTATTTGGGCCATTACTTTGGTGTTTAGAAGCCTTAATTTAAATTTAGTTCTAAAATTGGAATTCTGAATCCTCCTAGTTCCCTAATTGTTTTTCTTTTTAATTTTGCAAATTTAGCTGTCAATTTTCTTAAATAACATTGTTTCTAATTCTTTCATGATCTAATCTAGCCTCTGTTAAACTTTAGAGTTAAAATTTTTTAAAATGTTGTTTGTCTATTCATCCAGGATGCTCTGAGACATCAATATCCATATTCTGCCAATTATCTGGTACCTCTTGATTTATTCAAATCTTCTGTTTCTTCCATAGTAACACCTGTCTGTATGTGAGACTGTGATTGTTTTTTGGTCAAGTGACGGTGCCCTAACTTATAGATGTCCTTAAAAAATTAAGAGTTAAAAAACCCTTGCTTTTGCTTGCTAGAGTATTTTTACAACCAAACAATTGCAAGCCTGAACTTTTCTATTGATCTTGAAATGTTTTCAATATGTAAGCCTTCCTGTACTTCTATATCCTATAGCATGTTTTTATTACACTGAGCAGTTGAAAGATTGATGGTGATTAGGATACCTGATTTTTCAACTATACCACTCTATGCCTTAGCCTTCAGATAAAAATTAATCTTCCTTTTGGAGAAAGAAACTAGTAAGTAATGCATTATTGAAAACTGGATCAGTGTGGCTGGTTTGGCCCAAACAAAGGGACTTCTATGTCCAGTCTGACCATCTGTGAATAACTAGTGAGCCAAGACTAGTTGAAATTCCTTTGAACTATAGTTGAAACTATGGAGTTTGTCCATGGGGCTGAACTGAGCAAAAAGCTTTCATTTTTTAGCTTTTATTATTAACATCTGAGACTGGGTGACTTCTGGTAGCATTATTGAAAACTAATATATGCATTATAGTTTGGAATGAAGATTATATTTTGAAAATCATGCTTTTTAAAGTGAATGAGTTAATTTTGTTTAACAATAACTTTTAGAATGTTTTTCGATTAAAAATAGTCCTAACTCGATTCCAAAGGCTAGCTTAATCCTTATAAAAAAATATTTTGGTCATTCTTAGTCAATGTTGGACATCTTAACAACCCCCACCCAGTACCAAGTGCCGACATATTGAGTGTGTATGTTTGCGCGGCTGGACATCTATAGGTGGCCTAACTCATTTATGAGTAGATAGGCTCTAATACTACCATATGAGAAATGGGTTAGGAAAGCTGATTAAGGGGGAAGTATTTTGGCCCTAATTTCAAATTGATGAAGGAAAATAACTTCTTAACAGTCTATTTGTTTCAAAATATATGTTGTATCTGAAAAATATGTCATTTTGTCCGTTTCTTTAGAAAACCAAGAAGGTGTTGAATATCTTTCCTTGAATTTAATCATTGTCCTTTTATATGAGGCAAAAGCCTTATCCCAATGGCAAGTTTGCTGTCCTTGATCTTCTGGGTTCAGACCCTGACAACAGCCTCTGCTTGTGGGAATAAGGCTACATCTGTCTACCCTTCCTAAATCCCACAAGGTTGGAGCCTCGTGCACTGGATTGCCCTTTAATTTTTGTCTTTCATATCTCCACTGTGTGGTATGAGAGAACATTTGGGAGCATTGTTTGGGATACTCTTGTGCAAAACCTTAAGTGACAGATATTTTTGAAATAGAGACATATTTAATTAGCCATTTTGATAAAATATAATAATATACATGACTGATTTGTATTTCTAGACATGGAAGAAAAGCCCATGCATAGAAGCATTAAACTAAAGAATGTTGAAGTGTTTTTTTTTTCTTCCTACTTGTAATCCCTTTTTCTTTTCCATCTGCTTTTTGTGGATCTGGGAGCATTTTGTTTGATGTTAATGTTTTTGGCGAAATGAGTTTTCCTTTTGCTTCTTTGCCCTTTCTTCTGTACAATTTTAAATCCAAAACAGGATACCATTTATTTTCTATAGATGCTATCCATGTCTTGAGAATTACATTATTATATTCAGGTCAGAGGTGGCCAGCTTTGGGGGACTGATGTGTACACATATGATTCAGATCTTGTTGCTGGTATGTCTCTTTATAAAGCATATGCATTAGCATTTTCTTATAACTGACAGACCACTTGTCTGACAATAGTCTGGATATCACAATTTTTTTGCACCTGCACAGTTCTCATGCATACAGGTTACTGTCGCCCAACAGCATCTCCACCTCCTATGGCCATACAAGAGTTGCGTGTGACTGTTCGTGTGCTACCTCCTCAAGATTGTATGTCCTTACAGCTTGTCTTTACTTATTTTCAAAACCATCGTGTTCCCTCAAGATGGCTTTTCAGAAAAGATATTTAGATCTAGGTTCTAGGTTGCTTCTCGACAAGTTTTGCTCACGTTTTTAGTGTTTAAAACTTAAGTTTGTTATTAAACTGTTTTAAAAGGTTTATGATTGAGTTATTCTTTTCAAATAATTAAATATGGATCTAAATTGTAGAACAATCAAGCTGAATTTGTCTCCTTCGTCCCCTAAAATTTGGTCAGACGTATCCTTTAGAACTTTTTATCGTCAAACTCAAATCTACAATCTCCTTTTTTTTGGGGTTGGACTTGATTCTTGTGAACTGAAATCTCTTTTGGGGTAGCACATTCTTGAAACTCATTTAGTTAAATGTGCATAATTATTTTGTTGGAATTTTGTATAATGGGTTATCTTCTTGTGGCAGGCAATTTAGCCAATTGTCAGTTTTTTGGTTTCCTTTTTGTTTTTGTGGCTATGGATACTGCTTTCTTTTGAAGCTTCATTTGAATAATCTAATGATGGTAATTATGTATATAATATCAGGCTATATTTCTACACTGAGAAACAATGTACGTTCCCGTGCTTGGGGTGCAGCAATTGGCTGTAGTTATAGAGTTGAGCGGTGTTGCATCGTGAAGGTAGTATCAGAATCCCTGCAAAGTCTCCTTTTGTCCTTTGCAATTTTCACCTCGTGAAGTTATCTGAGTTGTTGTAGTTTCATATGTTTAATGTTGTCATGTAATCTACTTCATTATTTTCCATAGCAAATATAATGTCCGTTTATTAAATTGGATCTCTTCTGTTTCTAGAGAATCAGAGTTTTGTTTGAATGCTTTAGTTCTGGTTTTATAACACGTTAAACTTCCTAATGAGGATATTATTTTGGTGGGAAGAAGTTGTTGAGCTTAAATGGGTTTGTACGTCTACCATTAACATCTTCTTTGTGCAAAAATTTACATGGAAATATCTAAATATTTTTTACTGGTTGAACCTGGTACCTATCAATATTAAAACTTTAACTGCTCATTTTGTTGCTCTTCAGAAAGGAGGTGGAACCATTGATCTTGAACCTTGCCTTACACATACATCAACTATTGAACCCACCCTTGCTCCAGTGACTGTTGAGAGGACAATGACTACCAGGGCTGCAGCTTCGGTTTGTCCATCATCTTATAATAAAAAAAAAACTGACCACAAAATTTAATTAGTAATTATAATTTTAGATTATGATCCATGCGTGCCTACTTTATTTATGTTGGCTAGTTTGATTTCATTTTTTTTTGTTTGCTTAATATTTTGTTTCTGTTTTGACCATATATGAACTTTCTGACTCGTGCATTTTATTTTAACAATTGTGTTTTATTCATTTCTTTTTCTACCCTACATGGCCCTTTTTGAGTTAAGGTGTTCTTGTTTTAATTTCTGTTGTATTGTCTGTTCAGTAATTAAATTGATTAAATTCTATTTTCTGGCTTCAGTAATTGTGCATTGCTCTGCTGCTTTCTAAATTGATGTATGTTTTTCCTCCGTGAAGTTGGGGAATAGGCGAGATCAGATACTGGAAACCCAAACTGCCTTTTGTTTTTGTAGTGGATTTGTTTTCTTTTGCATCTTCCGGGGAGTTAGCTTTCTATGGGTTGCTAAATACAGAAAGCAGCTATTACCATGGTGTCTATTATTTTTCAGAATGCATTGCGGCAACAAAGATTTGTTCGAGAAGTTACAATACAGTACAATCTCTGCAATGAACCTTGGTACGTGTTAAAGATTTTGACAAAACAAGTAGTAAAATAATTTTTTTATTTTCAAGTATCTAATCTCAAGGGATTATTGCAGTACTCAAGTTATAAAATGTTTATATATTAGTTTCTGTAAAAGTAAATATATTGTTTTAATTAAATTTTAACGAATACTAAAAGATAAAAATATAAAAGTAAAGATAAAAAGATAAGAGATAAAGAAATCAAGCTCTGAACTGAGAATGTTCTTGAACAAATTGAGAGAATGTGACGTGACCAACTATAATATGAAAAGATGTCACGGTTGAATTTCACAAAAACCACCCTTAATGTCAATTACTTAAAAAAGCTTATCTTGGTAAATCTCAATCATATTATCAGCTAATTAAATTATTCAAATAGTAATTATTTAGAGATAAAGATAAAAGAATCAAACTTTGAATTGAAAAGGTTGTTGAACAATTGGTAGACAGAATGTTATGTGATAAATTATAATATAAAGATTTTTAGGGTTGAACAATTGTTTGATTATAATTTCCAAGAGATTATAATCAAACAATCAATCAACATTATAAAAACAAGAGTTTTTAGAGATACATAATTAAAATCAGTTTATTCCTAGTATTAATTTCAGTTAGGTGTTATTCAAAATATCCCAGATTTAAAACCATTTTTAAATGTCAATTAAATCGCATTTAAACACTAAGTATAGAGGAAAACAATATAATTGAAACAAACCTTTGATGAATTCACAATCAAATGTTTACATGAGTTGATCTCGATACTTCTAATTCTAACAAAATATGGAGTATAGTTACTCATGTTCTCACTTGATGGTCATTTCTGATGACCGAAAGTTGATTCAGAATGAATGCTTGGAGAGATGTTTTTCAATCATGGTTCTAAGAATTTAGGATCTTTTTTGCCCACCAGAAGCTATGTAACACTTCTCCTTAGATTTTCATTTATAAGAATTCTATTGGACCTAAATAAAAGGCATTAATGAGTTTTTTTATTTTTTATATTGTCCTTTGAAAACTTATCTCTTGACCTAATTTAACCTATTCTATCCCACACTTTTAACAAACCATCAATGTTTCATTTATTAACAACGTTAAAATAAAAAGAAAAATTTTAAAGCAAGCATTTTTTACGATAAAAAGTCCAAAAGCCTAGAATATATGTTCAACAATCATTGTGAAAAACACAATTATCAAGTTTTTGTTTGCAAGGTGTTTAACCTAATTTTGTATGTGTTTGTATAGAAATAATAGAAACTAATATTTTTTTTTTCTAAAGTTTGAAAATATCTCAATGTGGATTATATTACAATATCTCTTTTACTAAATTAGGCCTCACATCCAACATATATTTCAGCTTACTGTGATTACTATATAAACCACTATCTACACTCGTAACTATAACTTATAATTTATAATTCTGTTATGGTCAGGATCAAATATAGTATAAGTATTGTTGCTGACAAGGGTTTAAAAAGGCCACTCTACACATCTGCTCGTCTGAAGAAGGGAGAAGTTTTGTATTTGGAGACACATTTGTCCAGGTATTTTTGATATGGAAGTTCTTGTGCTAAATTGGTATCTGTATTTCAACTGTCACTGCAGCAACTGTTAAACACTTAAATGTCACATGCTACAGGAATGTACTTGAAAATGCAAAAGCATATTGGATGAAATTTCGCTCATATCAGTGTTATTTTCGTGTACAAGTCATGTTTTTTACCATACTGGCTTTTAAATTGTGAGGTTTTGAAGAATCCACGATGATGATCTTGAAAAGTATTATTCCGTTTGAAGATCTTCTAGAAAGTTAAGTTCTTGGTGCTCTTCTAATAATGATTCATTTATTTGTAGATACGAACTTTGTTTTGCTGGAGAGAAGATGGTCAAGGCTACGCCCGCAACTCAGTTGCATGACCCTGCCTCAGAAAAGTCTCAAAATCACCATGCACATTCTGCAAATGGTGAAAAGAATGATTCTGAGAATGTCTTGATTGACGCATTCCGTTGGTCTCGTTGTAAGAAGCCTCTGCCACAGAAAGTGATGCGTACAATTGGCATCCCTCTGCCTCTTGAACATGTTGAGGTATTTCTGAATCACTTTTCATTTATTTCAATTGGGCTGTTCAATAATGTCTTCAGAAATTTTCCCCTTCTTTCTTTTGTAAGTTCCATTGATGTTATACATTATTGTTTGTTGTTAGTAGCCTCCAGCCATTGGGGGTTTGAATTTGGGACCCGGGGGTGTTAAGATCTCCTCCAGTCACTAGTCTTCTGTTTTCAAAGTTAGTATGCATGTTGCATATCTGCTCTCTTGTTTCAGTTTCTCGATAACACAGAAAGCCTTTTTATGTTGGCCTATTGTTAACTCGATATGTTTTGAAATTTTGTAAGCACTATATATAGTGCAGTTCACGTGGTGATCTCGGGTAGTTTTTTATCTCTTGGTCCTTGTTTGGCTTTCTTCAATTCCTTATGCAAATTCACGCTAATTACAATTGCCATGCTACTCAAAGTACATGCAGAATGCATATTTAAACTTTTCCGTTGTATCATATTTGAAACTCTGAGCTTGCCGTTCAGGTGCTGGAGGAAAATTTGGACTGGGAAGATGTACAATGGTCGCAGACTGGTGTCTGGATTGCTGGAAAGGAATATACCTTGGCACGGGTGCATTTCTTGTCAATGAATTAATTTGCCATAATTTTGGGAGGTATGGGTGAGTTTGTAAACCTCCTTTTTATGTTTTTTAGGCCCGATAGTGGGATGATATATA
>Ga0214542_1002212_pt1 | contig 40329 bp, 13 predicted proteins | sample CNSS1metaG_FD_160096 | JGI IMG/M metagenome (GOLD analysis project Ga0214542, IMG submission 160096) | Root nodule microbial communities from cowpea collected in UCLA plant growth center, Los Angeles, California, USA - CNSS1 | ecosystem: Host-associated > Plants > Roots > Nodule | place: USA... | reverse complement strand
TATATATAACATGCTGTTAATTGTATACAAACAATAGAATTAACTCACCATATATATACCTTTCCTCTTATTTTACTTTATAACACGAAAGATAAGTTGGGAAGTATTGTTTTTTTGTGTAAATAAAAAAAGAAAAAGAAAATTGACATTTTTTCAACCAATAAAAGATCATAAATAAATATGATTTTTAAGATATACATTGTAAGAATGAACATACTTCATTTCTCATGAATTTGCTTTTGGTAAGTTCTTAATTTTCTTTTAAGTTGATGTATCATATTTGATTGGACATTAACTTGTGAAAAGTAAGTGAAGATTGATATAATTTGAGGTAGAATATGTGAAACAGAAAAGCAACAACACACAATTTATGGTTCAAAATTTTCATTAATTAATTCTCTTCCAGCGCGTTACCAAATTTGATTGTTTTTCCTTATATTCTCCCTTCACGATTCTGACACTTTCTGCAGCTGCTTCTCATTTTCTTTTCTTTTTTTATATATTTTCTTTCACTTATCCCATTATCATAGTATTTCTCAGTCGGTTTCTTTTCTCATCTCCATTCTCTCTGTTTTTGCTTCCACCGACTTGTAGTTTCCCCTAACTTCACCAAACTCAAGGTTTGTACCTTTCTCTTCCTTTTAAATTATTCTAATCTTAATTCTCTGAACTTTCTTTTCCTTTTGTTTTTCTACTCTTCCTTCCATTTTATTTTCCACAGTCAAGTTCTTTCTTCTCTCCTTGGTTTCCTTCCTTCCAAGGGAGGAACCTCTTTTTTAGATGTCCGTTTTTTCCTCAGACAAAACACAAGGTCAATCTCTTCTTTTTGCAGCCATAAAACTTGGTTTTGGTCAAAGTTACAGAACATGTTTTCTAGCAGCAGAAGAGGTGACATTGTTGGTCATTGCAACACAGACATGTCTGAGTGGGAATTAAGACCAGGAGGCATGGTGGTCCAGAAACGCAACTCAGATGCGAATCAAAATTTCACATCTAAATCCACTATCAAAGTCAGAGTGAAATATGGATCATCCTATCACCAAATTCAAATCAGTTCTCATGCAAGCTTTGGTAAATTCATTTTTAGAAATTTCCCTCTTTTTTTCTTGTTTCAGAGTTTAATTTCATTCATTGACAATTAATTAGTACTATTGGGAATCATCAATTAGTATAATTTTATACTGCGTGTACTCCTTGCTTTATCTATTTTTTTTTTTCACAAATTATTGTACAAGTTGATGGATTATTGAATGTGGTTTTTGAGGGGTGCAGGAGAATTGAAGAAAATGTTAACAGAACCTACTGGACTGCATGTTCAGGATCAGAAGTTGATTTACAAGAACAAGGAGAGAGATTCAAAGTCATATCTTGATGTTGAGAGAGTAAAAGATGGGTCAAAATTGGTGCTTCTTGTGGACATTGAGAGCAGAGAAAGAAGGATACTTGAGAAGTTAAGAATTATAAAGAAGGAAAAAACTTCAAAATCTTTGACAGAAATAAAGTTGGAGGTTGACAAACTATGCAAGAAGGTACTAAGTTTCACAAATTATATGAGCAATTCCACTATTAATTTCTGTGGTGTGAACTGAAACCTGTTTCTCGGACTAATTAATGTGTTTGATTAATTGAAATTTGACAGGTTGCAGCTTTGGAGGCTGATGCTTCCAGAGGTGGGATTATAACAGAGTTAGATGTGGAGACTTTGACTGAAAATTTGATGAGAACATTGATTGCATTGGATGAAATTTATGGTGATGGTGAACTCAAACTGCAGAGAAGAGAACAGGTACTAACTCTTCCTTCATCTTCAAAACAGCTGAAATATATATATATATATATATATATATATATATATATATATATATATATATATATCAATTGATATTAAAAATTATTTGTTACTAACATTGTGAAAAAAAATATGAAGGTTGGGAGAGTTCAGAAACACATTGAGACTCTAGATATGCTGAGGATGACAAGGCAAAAATCAATCACCCTTAAAAGAGATGAAAACATGAAGAAGGTGCAATATGGTGATGAGTTTGAAAAGAAGAGACAGGGAAATCCTAAGCAGCAGCAACCAATGCAACATTCTGACTCTGTTGTGGTGACGACAAAATGGGAAACTTTTGATTAAGGTTTTTAGATTTATGACCAGAATGTTTCACTCACATTAGTGAGTCACATTAAGAATGTATTATTTATTTATCATGAAAAAACATATAGTTATAAATTTTTGGTAGAAAGGAACTTTGTTTTACTCTTTGGAACTTGCTGACTCTGTTGGACAATCTATGCCTCCAAAATATTTTTGCTCTGACTATATGTTTGTGCTTAGCTGTGACTATTTTTTTTTTTTTTTTTTCCTTCTGATACAGGTAGGTAGGGACCATATAAGTAACCATTGGTATGAATTTGAAATAAATCATTATTCTTACTGGATTCAAAAATCAAAATATTCTTTTTCTGTTCTTTTGCCAATCACCTTAACTGATCCGGGAAAAAAATATTATTTGTTCTTTCTTTCTAATTCATGCATGTTCTTGTGTCTTTATTATCCTGATATCCTTTCTCTTGTTTTTTTCTTCTTCGATACATAGTTTACTTCTCATTTTTATATTTTATTTTTGTAAGATGTTTTAATGAAGTATTGATTTGTTTTTTATTTATTCAAATTAAATATTATAAATATATTTTTTTATAATAAAATATAATATATGTTTTTTATAATAAATCATATTTTGTAATAATCATTAATAATAAAACAAATTTGATATACTAGTAATGTTATTTTAAAATTTTAATAAAGTAAATTACTTTTTTGACATTTGTTTTTAGGTTAAGATTTACTTATATTTAGGACTGAAGAAATATTAAACAAAATAATTTTTTGTATCTGTTTATTTGCTCAAATTCCAAGTTTCAATGTTTGATCTTTTAAATATGTGAAATTTATTTAATATTTTAAAAATTTATAATTTTTAATCAATGATTAAATTTATGAAGAATGTACTATGAGATCCCGTGTATTAAAGAGAATATGGTACATGTTTGCAAAATATATATTTTTTAATGGTTAAATGCTTTTGAAGTTATGATAAATTATGAAAATTGATTATGTTTATCTTGTTAGGAATTAACATCTTGTGTAATGTAGGGAGAACTGAGATTTTCTATTTTTAATGTTTTTACATTATCATATATTTTTAATTTCACAATACAGATGAATAAAATCAATATAACTTCTAATATATAACACATTATCTTTTGTTAATTAAATTTTTTTACAGGGGAATACAAACAATACATTCTTTAATACAATTTTAACACGGTATCTCTTATTGATTATTTTATTAAATTATAATTCAAGTCATTTAAATTAAGAGTAAAACCTAATAATTTTTATTTATAAAATAGTTAATAAAAGAAATGCACAAACTTGTAATGGTATTTACACAAAGTTAATATCAGGACGGTTTAAGAGTTTTCAAGACATAAAAACAAATTAAAAAAATATTTGAGATCTTTTAGTTAAAATTTATTTTTAAGTATTTTTTATATAAAATTATTATTAAATTTTTGTAATTAATTTTATTTTTTTCCACTGTTTTTTAATTCCAACTTGAATTGATTATTTATTTCATTAAAGATTTTACTTTTATTATCTATTTTAAATACTAGTTAATAATTTTTTTAGAATAAAAATGTAAGATTTCATTCAAAATATATATAATTTTTTTTTTGAAATTCATAAATTAAAAAAAAAACAAAATCGGACAAAAATAATATATTTTTAATCTTAATATAAATTCAACAAGTAAAATGAAAATAAAAGTAATACAACTATAAAAAAAAATATTAACAATAATTAAAGATAAAATGATTGCTACATACAAAATAGCATGAAATTAAAAAAAACTTCTCAAAACAAGAACACTGGAAAATATTAAAGAAAAAAGAGTTATATAGAAAATGGCATAAAGATAAGAGAAGAAATATAAATCAAAATTGATTTTAAAAAGAACATAATAATTAATAATTTCTTTTCTAAATAAAATTATAATTTATTGAAGGTAGTTTTAATTTATTAAATATTATTTTTAATACTAATAGAAAATAACGTACACCGATAATAATTAAATTAATTTTTTTCTCAAACACAAAATTATAATTAATTTAATAAATATATATTAGTAATAAAATATATTTTATATTTTTTCATAAACATTATTTTATAATTAATTTAATAAAATCATATTAATATTAACAAAACTTTTTAAGATTATTTTTTTAAATATAATTTTATAATTAATTTAATAAAAAAACCAAGTGTTTTATCCGTTTCATTTTTAAACCGACACTGATTAAGATAATTACATGTTTATATATCTATCTGCATTTTAACTTATATAAATAAACACCCCTTAAAGTTACATTTTTGAGATTTTTGTAGTATAAAATAAAAAATAATGACTTAATTAGAAAAAAATAGACATATATTTTAAAATATAATATCAATTATAAACAATGTATGAAACACATTACATACTATTATTTAGATTTTTATTTTTAATTTATAAAAAAAAATCATCAATAAATATATACTGTACTCTAACTTTATTTATCCTACATTCATTCATGAAGGTAGTCCCAGTGGATTGAAGACCATATCAAGGGGTCTTCTGTCTTATTAATAAGGCATATCCTCTCTTTACAAAATTTTAGAAAAATACCTTTATTTCTATATCTCCTGACTATTTTATCTCCAACTTTAATTTCAGGTTTCTGTAAAATATATATCCAAATTGTTTCTGGATTATAACCGAAACCCTTTTTTTTATCCATCTCACATCAATAACGAGCATGAATGGGTTATTAAACTTTTATTTCTCCATTGGATCTTAAACTTTGCTATTCAAACCTCCTTCTTGCTATTCAAACCTTGAAGTTGAAAGTATGCATTTTTTTTTTTTTAAAAAAATGTTCCTCACAAAAAGGAAGTTTTCTTTACATCATTCAAAGTAAAAATTTACAATATATATTATATACATTTTAATAACTTTAATGTTGTATTAAAAAGAATAAACTTTAAACCTAATTTGAATTTACAAAATTGATCTATAAGATAATACAATATTTCTATACTTTCCTATGTATTTACTAATGTTTTACTAATATCTTGGAGATGTGTAATTCTTACTATTTGCAATAGTTTCTTACTCATTGTCTTGTGTGCATCTCCTCCAAAACAAATATTCTTTAATCAAATTACACTATTTATTATTTGTAATTATTTTGACATTTTTCCTTTTCTTTTTCTTTAACCAATATACACATTATAGCATGTTCAAATTACATAACGGTTCAATTTGAAGATAAAATAACATCTGAATTAAATAAAACCATTTTTTTATGGTTTTTAATTTTCCAATTCTAAAAATGCTCATTAAAAATTGACTTTCTTTTTTTAATTTTTAAATCAAAAATATTTTTAAAAAAGTGATAATTAAAAGTTAATAGATTTTTCACATGTTACATTATATGTTAAATAAAAAATATTTAATTTACTTTTGTTCTTCTTCAACATTAGACTGTTGCGTACAAAAATATGAAGTAAATATACTATAAATATTTTATTGGCTAATACTAATACCCTATAATTGAAAACCAAATTATTATTATTATTACCATCGAATCTCATCGTAATACGATATATGTTTTGATTCTCTAAATATCGAATAAAAATTTAATACATTTTGGTATTCAAATTTTAAAATTCATTAAATATAACTTTTTTAACTTTAATTATATTAAAAAATTTAGGTTTAATTATATTTTTTTCTATTTTTGTAGCAAAATATTGATTTGGTTCCACTATTTTTTCTTCTCTCAATTTGGTCATATGTTTAGGAAATTTAATGCAATAAAGTCTTTCCGTTAGTGATACTATAACAACATTAAAGGGGTGGCACGTGTCAATTTCTAGATTTTTTGATTTTTTTTTTAAAAAGTAAAAATTTTTCACATGTCACGTTGACATCATACCACGTGACAGTTACAGAGTGATATGGTAATGACAAATCATGTGTCATTATTAAGCCAAGTGTCATTTCCTCCTTCTCGATTTGGTCCCTGTATTTTAATTTTTGTCTCAATTTAGTCCTAATTTTTGTAAAAAATATGCAATTTCGTCTATCTCCAAATTGAAACAAAAATTAATTTTTATATAAATGTTATACAAATATTTTTATCGAATTTTATATTTTTATTCAAATTGATATTTTTATTATATATTTTTAACATAACTAAGTTTGTTTAAATTTGTGTTTCACATTCAAATTTACTTAAATTTGTTTTTAATTTTTATATTTATTTATTTTCGATTATTACGTAAACTAGTTAAAATTATTTTTAAAATTTTTATAATTGTTATTTTTACACCAACTCAAACTAGATAAAAATTATTGAACTTTACACATTTTAAAAATATACAATTATTTGAAATATAAATTCAAATAAAAAAAATAATATTAATGTAAGATGTAATAAAATATCAATATAATTTATGATTTTTTTTCTATTAGCATTATTTTCTATTAAGACCTTTAAAACAATTTTAAATAAAGTTTAATGTAAAATATAAATTTAAATAAACTTAATTTTGCTAAAAATAGTTACTTGAAATATCAATTTTGTATAGAAATACTTGTGTACATTTATATAGAAATTAAATTTAGTTTCAATTTGGAGAGAGACAAAATTGCTTCATTTTTACAAAATTGGGAGTAAATTGAGATAAAAATTAAAATATAGAGATCAAATTGAGAATGAGAAAATAATACTTGACATAATAGCCACGCATGGCACTATCACTGCCACATGACATGACCTCAACGTGACACGTGACAATTTTGTATTTTTTAAATTCAAAAGATCCATAAACTGACACGTGACATCCCCTTGAACGCGGTTAGTGTACCATTAACGGAAAGGATTTGATTGCATTAAATCTTCCAAAACAAGGACCAAATTAAGATAAGAAAAAATAAAGGGACCAAATTGATATTTTGCTATGAAAATGGGCAACAAAGACATAATTAAACCAACTTTTTATATATAAAACACATTTTTTAGTTATAGTGAAAATATGGCAAACGTTATAAATAAGTCAAATATTAATATGAAACATGTTTGACACATTAAAAATTAATATAATTGAATTAAAATGACCATTTTTATTTATTTTTAAAATTTAAATCTGAAATATATCAATATTTTAAACATGAACGAATTCTAATTTTGCATACTACAAATATATCTATCCTGATAATACTAACCATAAACTACACAACAATAACTCATTTTAGAAAATAAAAAGTAAAAGAAATCTAAAAAAACTTAAATTTTTTTCCGGTAATAAGTTTTTGAGAAAAGGTTAAAATTGAATTCCCCGCTTCTAGAATGAAGATGAGCAGAAACCTGATTGGGTGGATTACAATAACTTGAGCAACAATAAACCTTTTCTTATTGGCTTAATCTATTATACTCAAATTCATTTCTGTCAAATTTGCCGGCATTACTTGTAGACGGATAGTTAAAGTAATTTTCATTCAAAATTTTATATATATATAAAAAAAATATTAAGGCCAAAGTTGCTCTCGTCAAGTTCATCCTGAGCTGTAAACACATGTAAATGATTTTCTTGGACAATAATAGACAAAATTAACGCGTAAATATACAATTGTACTTTGGTAACGGCCATAAATCTTGTTTCTCTATTTTATAATATACATGGCTGTCTTTTCTCACAGTGGCGGTAGATAAAAACATGCTTTTTACAATAAAAAAACTTGTTATGTTTAGGATGAGAATATACAAAAAATCTAAGTTGTGTATACTTGTATTTGGATAGAAAGGAATGAATGGAAGAGAATGATTAAAAGGTCCTATCATAGATAGATGCTAAGGAAATAGAAGACAACGGGACAGAACAACTATCAGGTTCAACTTTGTTTTGATGGAATTCCCAAAATTTGAATTGTTCATACAACAGATATGTTTTAGATTTTGTACTCTTCTCTTTCATGTTAAAAATCTCTCATGGATACTGATTTCTCTTTGAAACATTGTGTACTAGTTTTAAGCAACTATATACTTTTCCCGTAATTACTGACCAACTTTTATGTTATTCTGCGTTATTCACAAATTTATTTTTTGGATTAGAAATGATCTTTTGATTTTTTTATATGAGTGTACTCTTGATGGTGTTAAATCTCCTCCCCCTAAAATAAACTCAATATCAACAAGATGTGTTTCAGTTTCAAATTAAACGGCTAGCTGAGGTCCATATAAATTTATAACATAAAGATGAAGTATTTTTAGGAACAATTTTATAGGTTTAAAGGCGAAAATATAAATTAAATGAAAAACATATATTTTTATTATTTTAATAGTTATACACATAATATTATATAACATATAAAAGTAATATTTTCCCTAAATCTTAAGTGTCTTATTTGTAGATTTGTTCGTTGATATGCTATGACCGAGTAAGATGAATGATTTTTTGCTAGATTAGATTCGTATTGATATATTTATTCTGTGAACGAGGTTTCGTGTGGTAATGCAAATCTTTTCTATACTTTTGTATCAATTTTTTTAAGAACACAAAATTAAGGTAAGAGATAGCAAATTTATTTACAAATTTAAATTGGGAGAAATTTAGGCAAGAGATAGTAGATTGATTTACAAGTTTGGAAGATAATGCTGTGAGTAGAACCTTGAAGACCTATGAAAAACACTTGTGGATTTAATTGTGTTTTATTGAAAAATGTGAGATCATAATTCGATTTTGATGATAAAATAAAAAAGTATATTACTGGCAGACATTGTTTGCATTAATTTGAATTGAGTTAATGAATGTTATTTTGATATATTTTTGATTTTGTGTGATGTATGTTTTTTGTTATCGGATCTTTTGTTTTATGAGATTGTTTGCTTTGAATGTCATTGAATTGAAATAAGTATGATTTTATATTATATATATATATATATATATATATATATATATATATAAAACTATTTTAAATTTTTTAGTTGTTTTAGTTAAGTTAGAATAAAAATCATGTGAGATTTGACATTAGTTAAGTGAGAAGATTCATTGTTTAAGTTTTGGATGATAACTCAATTGAACGAGAAGTCATATCGTTTCTTTCTCTCTTGAATTTTTGTGACTCATGTCATAATTGTATCATAGTTAATCACTCAAGCCAAATAGATGTTGTAACAATTCTATTTTTTTTATAGTTTAGTCATTCAAATGTTTCAATGACACAAATGATATTTTGATGCTCATGTTGAATTTTGGTAAAGAATATATTGAAAAAATATTTCTCTTAACACCTCGCTGACATTATATCAATTTTATCTCATATATTTCGATGTGTACTTTTGAAGCAGGCTAAATATGACATTGAAAAAATAGTATGCAATTTACTATGTTTTATTTATTATATATGTATTTTGGAATGTTACTAGGATGATTTGATTGCTAGAAACAAGTGTTATGACAAAAATATCCGTATTGTACGAATATTATATATTGATGAAATTAATAATGAATAGTCAAACTTATCCAAATAAATTTCATAAAGAAAAATTGTCACCATCCATTTGGTTGCTTAATTTATCGTTGTACAAATATTGACTTTGGATAATTAAGGAATAATGTATTGCAAATATATATATTTTAATCACATCTCAAGTGTATCTGGACAATGTGTGGTGATGTAGGGTATGAGAAATGTTATTAACATGTTTTAACACACTCTAGATATACTTTATTATTATTAAAAACTAAATTTATTAAGAGTAAAAATTCATTGCCCCCAAAATTTAAAATTTCTTAACTAGCAAAATTAATGACACGTTTTATAACAAAATAAAGTCAGAAGAGCAAGTTCGGTATTTCCATCAACATAATATTTACCCTCTTAATCAATAAGGAATATTATTTCTCGCACTAATTAGTGACAAAAATAAGTTTCTAAATAATTACTTTTTGATGACCAGTTTTTTCTTCTCTAACAAAGGGACAATCAAAATATTTAAATAAATAAAATTAAAATAAAAAAATATTTTTTGGTTAACATTCTATACCCTCTCTCCCTCTATATGCAATTTGAATTAGTTTACAAAATTTAAAATTTACATATACAAATAATAATTAATACTTACTAATTTTCTCTCATTTTGTATATTTAATACTTTTACTACAAATTATAATTTATCATATTTAATAAATAAATAAAAATATACCTTATATATATATATATATTAACTATGATATGCATTTAATTTAGTATATTTAATAAATTTAATAAATATAATATGCGTTTCCATATGTAACTTTGAAAAATTCATTAGTTGAAATTTTTTTTAAGATATAAAGTATGGATATAAAATACTACGAAAAGCTAATATCACACAAATTTACATGATAAGAAATAGATATATCCAACGACATATCTTAGTATGGACAAAGAGGACCATGATTAGGGATAACAAGAGGACGGGATGGGGAGGAGTTTCACTATCTCATGTCTATTTTCGTAGAAAAAATTCATTCTCATACTCAAACTCAACGGGTATCAAACTTTTGTCGCATCTCCATCCTTAACAAGTAACGGGTATAATCTTATACCCATACCCGTACTCATTTTCATACTATTTCAATATTAATTTTAATTAATTTTTATAAAATAATAACAAATTACGGTAAAGGAAACATAATATAATCAAATATTCAATATTAGGAGGATAATTTTTCTTCTATATAAAATACTTTGAAATAAATTATAATTGTTTACATTTTAGATTAGAATACCAAATAAAATTTCATGAGAACCAAAATATTATTAAATTTGCAAATATTAATGAAACCTAATTGATAAAATTAAAAAATATTTTCAAAAAAATATAAAAGAAAAATAATATTTAAATTAAAATATATTTTAAATGTTTGTTTAATTCAATTTTTTAAATTCTAATGAATTTATTTTTTATACACTAATAAAAGTTATAATACATCATTTCATCAAAATGACACAAAAAATAAATAATAAACATAATAATAAAATTTTAACATAAATCTTATATATTTTGAACTCCAATATATGTTGAAGGGTGATAAAAAAATATTCATGTCAATTACATCAGATTTTTATATTGTAGTAAATAAAAGTTATTTATACAATTATACTGAAAAAAAATATAGTATGATTGATAATGAGTTAAAAAATAAAAAATAAATAGATAAATTATATCAAAATAGTATTATACATGATAAAAAAATAACAAATAAAAATATTAAAAAATTAACAAATGTATGTCTTATAAATAATTAGAGACTATTGAAAGAAATCGCACAAAGAAAAAACAAATGTATAATTAATGGTATGATAATATGAAAAATACCTAAGAGATATAAGAAAATTTTTCAAATATCAATATATATACTCAATGGTTGATAAATAACAAAAATTAATTGTTTTAGCGAAACAAAAGAGTTATTCAAATGAAACAAAAATTAATAATAATAAGTAAAGAATATTTTTTATATTACCTAGTAAACGAAATATTTATGTTATTAAACATTTAAATTGAGAGTATTAAATATTATCATTTGAAAGGAAAATATATAAATAAAAATATTAAAAAATAATATAAATATTAAAATGTGAGAGATATTTTTTTTAATTGACATATATCATTTTAACATAATTACAAAGGTTATAATAAGATGAAAAATATAATGGAAATGCGAATGACTTTCATGACAAACCAAATCATTAGTAGAAATAAAAATAGAGATATGGTAGGGACAAGTATTATGACAGAGATATGTAGATCTCCCCATCCCCATATCCAATTGAAAAAAGTCGAGGATTTTCCATACCCATATCCATACCTAATCAATGCGGGGAGTCTTTGTCAAAATGGGGACGAGTTCGAACAATACCCAAAAAACCAATTTATTCACCATCTCTAGCCATGACCCCTCCATTTTGTTTTTATATTTATATAATTTCATATACATTTTTTTTAAAATTAATATTTTAATGTATAATATATATTTGATATTGTAATAAATTTTTATATATTTATATTTATTGATGAGGAAAAGTCTTTTTTTTCCCACATTTATTTTTTAATTTTACCTTTTAAATAAAAATAATTATTTAATTTATATTATTTTTTAAGTGATTATCCGTCTAATTTAACCATTTTTTATTTGATTATTATTTAAACTCATCGTTATAAACGAAAATTAATTACAAGAAAATAAAAATCTTTTTATATTTAAATTTATAATTATAATAAAGTTAATTATAATTTTATTATTTTTATTATCATAAAAAAATTAAATACAATGTTTTTACTAGTTTATATAAAAATTTTGGAATTACTCTTTGGTTCTTATTTTCGTTCAAAAATAACAATGTGGTCCTCCAATCTTTTTTAGTCTCAATTTGGTTTCGATTTTTTAAAAAATGATGTAATTTTTTCATTTTTTTCATTAAATTTTTTGAATCGGACCAAAGTTTTTTCATCAAAATTGAAGTTGTGAATAAGGATGGTTTGCTTTGTTGGTGTAATTGACATAATCCTAGTATCAATTTTGACGAAAAATTATTGCTCCACTTTAAAAACGAAAAAAATCAAAATACATGAATTTTTAAAAAATAAAAACCAAATTGACAAAAAAAATACTAGATGACTAACTTGATTTTTTGAACGAAAAAATAAATCAAAAGAGTAATTCAACAAAAAATTAAACACTCTCAAAATATTGGTCAAAAATCGGCCACCGAATATATCTTACTTAGAGTATATTACTGCAACAGGCATGTAAGTTTTTTTTGTTAATTTAATAAATATAATATATGTACTTTTAAGCTAATATGTATAGTATATTATATTAAAAAATCGTTATTTAAAAAGTTTGAATTAATACAGACTTTAAAATTTACATATATATATATATATATATATATATATATATTAACTTTAATTATTCAATTAACACTTTTAATATTATTAATTTACATATATAATTTAAATAAAAAAAATATAAATATATACTTAGAATTTTAGAATAATTATGTGACATTCTTTTTTCTTTCAACATTATATATGAATGTCTGTATAGTTACTTATTGTGTCTTACCTTTTAATATAATTATGTATACTTAACTTAAACCGAGTGTTACAAGTTAACAGAGTAAAATTAAATATTATATAATCATATTTAAATAATAAATTTACGTTACGAATATAGTAAGAAATAAATTAATTACTTTAAATTTTAATTTGATATTTTTTTTACAGTCATAATTTCGTTAAAAGAGTTCGACAATCCATATTATTATTCTATTAAAAAATGTGTATATATAATATATATCTCTGTCTATATATATATTAAAAGGTTATTTATACTAAATTACTAATCCATTTATAATAAATTATAAACTGTTCATATAAGGTTTCATACTTAATTTAATTATGCCAAACGCACTGCATTACATTACAGGAGTTAGTTTAGTTGTTTTCTTCTTTCTTCTTTCTTCTCACTGCACAATAAACATAGTTTTGAAAGAAGCTTGTGATAGTATAAATTTGAAGTGATTAAACTATAGTGTGTGAACAAAATCGGGGACATGGACAACCGTTTTCATCTGAAAACGATTCCAGGACAAGGGCAAAGAAGTTAGAATTTTCCTGCAGCAAAGTTCAGTTATCAATATTTTTCAAAGCCCCCAATATTTACACATAAACATTTGAAAAATATGATTGGAAAAACAGAGCAAAGATTTTCAAACAACTACCACAAGGAACTTGCGTCCATCCGACACGTCTTGCGGCAACGGAAAACGAAAAACAGATGTTCTTAGCTGAAGCTACCGTATTGAAAGAGAAAAACTTCAACAACACCCAAAGTTGAATAGTTAGAAAGTTGAGGCATGAGTACGGCTCTTAGATTGGTTAGGAATGGGATGCAGAAAAACACAACCTCTTCACTTTTGATAATGTTCCTACTTCATCTAAGGTCAATGTCCAAAATCAATACCAAATATTTGAGAGTTTTTTAGATAAATTTCTCCTCTAATATTTTGGAGCTCGACCACATCTGAATTCTTTGTATTTATCTTAACTTCAAAATACATATTATTCGAGATTCTACAGCAATTAAATGTTAGATTAATTTACTATTTCAAGCTCATTTTATCTTGGTTTGTTAATCCAAAATCCCACGTGTGTGCTGTGTGCATATATATATATATATATATATATATATATATATATATATATATTTTTTTTTTCTTCTCAGGTTTTTCCTTCAATAATTTCGTCCTTTGGAATTTCATGACCCAGCTATTTGATTTCTTACATGATTATGATGACGCTAAGTGTGAACACTCCTTTCTGACACATTCAAAGATCGGTTATTTACATGTTTATCTACTTTTCATCTCCTTGGAATATAGTATTATTGCACGTGAATTTTATGATAAGCTTCGATCCTAACAACTAACGATTCAAAAGGTCAACATGCAGTATTGTTGGTGAAAAAGAAAATCCAAGCTAGTGTTCCTGCAGAATGTACGTCAAGGCTATGCTGCAAAATTTACTCATCGACCAAATATTAATCAAGTACAATGCGTTTGTTTTATGAAATGACCTAGTTAGTTTTTTTTTTTTTTAATGCCAGGTTACGTAATTAATGCAATGTATTCCTTTTTTTGACTGTTAAAAATACTTGTTCAAAGAACACAAGTTTACATTGAAAGAGAACAAATTGGATTTGACTGAGATGAAAAAGATGACAGAACTTATATCTGATACATGTGGAGTTCATCACATGTACTAGTTAGCAATATTATAAGTAATTCTCTTCCTTCAAATTAACATTTTGAGACTTTTAGTTCGAAAAATAATAAATAATAATAATAATCGACATAAGAATACTGGTCAGATTGCGGCTGGTCAATTTTTGTTGCCAATAACCCGACATTAGACCTCAACCAGATCAGGGAAGGTAAATGCTTGTTTTATTCCAACTTTGATTCTACAGGCTTTTACGTATGACTTAGTATTACTCCAAAACATTGTTTTATTATTGTTAAATGAAGTGTTTCTATATATTTAAACATATGAGTGGAAATAATTATTTGAAAAATAACATAATTTAGTAAGAACAATGACGTCCAAGCTAGAATGATATAAAAATGAATCAAAATCAAAACCAACATGCGTGAGTTTTCTAACAAAAGTAATTTTTTATTTATTTTTAAGAGAAGTAAAATGGAGGTGCTACAATTTTAAAACCTTCAGAAGGCTCCTATAGTTTTCAAAACAAATAAAATATCGTCAACAAGTTTTTAAACAATGTAAAATGGTTATTATCAACATCCTTCAGCTTACTCTAAATAAAGAATATATAACCTACGTGCTACAATATTAAAAAAAAATTGTCAAATTTTGCATTATATATTACTTTTTCTATTTCGACTTCAAAATCTCTTAATTGCTTTTGTTTTCCATAGGTATTTTAATCGTAGATAATTGTTTTGGGGATGAAAACACACTAAATGTGTTACATGCACACACTTATAAAAATAATAAAATAAAATAATTGTGGTTAAGATAAAATAGACCTTCGGTACAAACTTGAGCTGACGGAAGTGGTGAGAAACTCATATCACTTAACTAAGAGATTAGAGCTCGATTTCTAACCTTTGGAAACTTAGACTTACATGAAGATTAGTTTTCGTGAATTGACTACGCTTTACATAAGAGATCACAAATTAATTAATTAAAAAAAAGACATAGTAGAAGAAAGTATTTTTTTTGTTATCATTTATTACATTTATTTGAAAACATTGCGCACAAAACTCAAAAATAAAGTTTTAAAGAAAATTAGCATGCATCACCTATTTTTAAAATATATTCTCAGATGATTATAATATAGGCGTGATTCGGTAAGCGTAGCTGCTAACCTAGAGTTTATTATTTACGTTTAAGAGTTTTATGGATACTTGAATATAATATTCAGGTCAGGTGTAAAAGTGTGAATGTCATATTGGTGGATACCATATGATAGACTATGTAAGTTAGTCCATGAATTACTTAATATTAGATTTTATGCATGGTTGACTAAAGATCAAGATGATAGAAATATACATGAAAGTCTGGCTTATCAAATTGTTAAACGGTTATTCATTTTGTTTTATTTTCTTTAATAGGAAAAAAAGAGCCGTAGTAAGTTAATAAGTATAAACATATAGTAAAATAATAATAAAAAAGAAGAAGATAGATATTGGTCGCTTCATTATCAAGTTCTTGTTAGATCAGTGACGATCTTATGTAAGTAATAATCTATATCCAATATCTGTGAAAAGTTGTTGATAAGAAAATTGATATCTCTCCAATAAACTTTGGAGAGGTTATGATAGGACTAAAAGGTATGAAGCTGTTGAAAGTTGATAAATGTATTATAAATATACGTATAATGATATTATGATTTCTGTTTTATTGTTTTTAAAAATTAATGACTCATATTAAATCATATAAAAAAATAAAAGATAATAACCAAAAAATAAGAGTTAAAATATAATTCTTTTAAATATATAAGTGAATTATTAGACTTTATTCTTTTTTATAACAAAATAACTAATGTTCAATGAAAAAAAGATAATAACAAATTTATGATATTTAGGTAGAAAGATAACTATTCTCTAAAAATAGTCAAGATAAAAAAAGAATAATAAATAGTTTTGTAAGTTAAAATCGTATAACCTATTTTCACTTATCTCACCACTTGAAAAATAATTGTATCTAATAAGAAAAAGAAAAAAACAGTTTCAAATAGCAACACACTTTCAGTATTTTTATTTCTTTGATGAAATCTTGGTGTATTAGTTAGGGATAGATCAGAAAGCGAATAAAATAAAACACGGGAATTCATTCCCTGCAAATTTAAGCATTATAAAATGGCTATTCACGCTTGAATGGAAAACGTGATAAGATCGTGACATGGAGCTGGTTAGGCGTTCACAGAAAGTAGAAAATACATGCACCCAAATCAATTCAACCAGAAGCAACAAAATTGAGTATATAGAAAGGACAAAGATGGAGTAAGTTTGACGATGTTTTTGGTTTTTCCCTTGTTCAAAGCTAAACCAAAAATGTGTTGTTAATCGAAACAATTTTGAAGAAAGAGTATTATACATTTAAATTCAATTCATAGATCCTGTCCTTGATTTTGCTTTTCCAACAAAAGAATAATCAACTGTATAGAAGAATGATCTTTCTATCTATATATCATGAATCTTGAATATAATAAACCATTAATCCCTGCGATAATGTTGTGATGAGTTGTTGTTGTTACTCATTACCAATCAAACAACTAACTCAGAGGCTTCTTTGGTGGCACATGATCCCAAAAAACCTTCCTCAACCTCTTTCTCTTCTTCTTCTTCTTCTTCCTCCTGCACCAGTTTTTTCTCCTCGTTGGAATCACATGAAGTGAGTTCCTTAGCTCTCAAAGCTTGACCCTCCCAATTGGTCCGCGCCAACACGAACATCATTGTTATCATACAAGATCCCTGCGCCGCCAACATCCCCAACCACAACCCTTTGAAGTCAAACCCTGCAAAGAACCCCAACCACACCGCAACGGGCATGCCCACAAGGTAGAAGCAACCCAGGTTTATGTTCGCCCCCAATTTCGGCCTCGCCGTCCCCCTCAGAACGCCGCAAACCGTCGTCTGGGGACAGTTTCCGAGCTCGCAAAGCCCAATGATGGGCAACACCATCGACGTCAAAGCAAGGATTTCTCCATCCCCCGTGAACATCGTGGCCCAGACCTTCCTCACCGAAATCGCGAACGCCAAAGCAGAGAACCCCAACACGAAACTGAAACAGAGGCCCACGAGCGCCGCAATTTTCGCCCTCGCAGGATTCCCCGCACCCAACTCGTTTCCAACACGCGTCGACACTCCAAAACTTAGAGACGACGGAAAAATGTATATCAAAGCCGTGGTTTGAATCAAAACCCCCATGGAGGCCACACTTGCATGAGGGTTCACTAACAACCCGCACAGTAAAATCATTATCTCGTACCACCACCATTCCAGACAAACCGAAACGCAACTCGGAATCGCGAGATTCAAGAGCCTTTTCCACCCCTTGAAGCAGGACCGGGAAATACCCGGCCACGTTTTCTTGTGCGTGCCTGATACCACAACGTAAATAACCAACGACGCGACGAGGTTGAAGTTCGTGACCACAGCGCTTAACGCGATGCCTCCGATTCCGAGGTTGAGGACGGAGACAAAGAGGTAGTTGATGGGCACGTGGAGGATAATGGAGAGAGCGGCGCAGCACGTGAGAGGAAGGGTTATTGATTGGCTCCGGAGATAGATTCTTAGAGGGTGCAGCAGCGATTGTAATATAAGATCCGGGAGAGAGTAATATATATAGAATTGCGCCTCATTGGCTATGTCTTCTTCCTGGCCACATAGGAGTAGTAGTTTCTTGATGTTGAGCCAGAAGAATGAGATGAAAAGTGAAGTGAGGAGAAGAAGGAGCACGGTTCTCTGCATGGTGAGGCCGAGGAGTTTGAACCTTTTGGCTCCGAAGGCCTGACCGCAGATGGGTTCCATCCCCATGGCGAGGCCAGAGAGAACAGAGTAGCCGGTGATGTTGGCGAATCCGATGGCTAAGGAGCCACCTGCGAGAGCGAGTTCTCCGAGGTGGCCGAGGAAAACCATGGAAATCATGGAGCGAGAGTAGAGTAATAGACCGGTTAGGATCATGGAGAATGATATGTTGGAAATACACTTGGCTTCGATGAGGGCCAGGGACAAATGGGTTTTGTTGGGATTTTGTGTTTGGTGATGATGGTGTTGACATGTTGGGGATTTGGGGATCAAAGTGGTGCACATGTTGGTCTCATCCTGTAATTGGGGATTGGATACGTTTGGGTGGCCCTCATTCCTTTCACAGAAAGTTGAGGTGGGTGATAACTGGCGCATCGTTTCTTTGACGGTTTCTCACAAGAGACAAAGCAACGAAAGAGAGTTTACAATAGAGGTTTCGCTGGTGGCGAACTTTTGCACTTTGCAAGAGTGTAACAGAGGGGTTTATAAGGAAGGGTTTGAGCAATGAATTTTTGGAATGTTCCATTCAAATTGAAATGAAAGAGTATGACACACGGCCACACGTAGGGTCGACACACACTAATGCTAGTGCTACAGAATATACATTTATTTACCAACTCAAACTCTCTGAAATATTTTTCTTTTCTGGTTTTTCAATTTCAAGCCACCTTTTATGACCGACCAATAGCGTATATGAGATGAGAGTATATCACTATTTGGCCTGCTGCTAACACAATGAGGGGTGAGACGCGGAGGCCGCCGAACCGCACTCAACTCTCACCAAATGTAAAAATAAAACACTCAATCGATCAATTTTGCCGAATAATGGGTCAGACCAGTACAAATGAGTAAAATGATTTAAACGGGTGAATGTAACTTTTTCTTCTTTTTTTGTTCTTCATGTTATTGATTAACCGTTGCGTTACATTGATCATGAAGATTACTGAGCTAGATATCAGGAGAATGTTTTCTGACAATGGAAACAAGAAATTGTATTATTTTTGGTAGAGACCCCATGCTCAATAAATGGTAGCTACATTTGATTTTTAATTAAATGCTTAGGTTTTAGAAAACGATACTCATGTGACTGAATTGCATGTCGGCATTTATAAGTAGGGATTGAATTTAAACCCACCTGGGCGAAATCCCAGCCGTATAAATTGTGGGTTCAGTTACTTTCGGCATTCCTTTTATGGAAATGGAGACATGTTTCACAGCAGTGATTGCATTCACAATGGATATAGTTGAAATAGAGGTCATGGTTAAGATCCTAATTAAGAGATTCATAAAATTAGTAAACTTTACTTTTTACAACAAAAATAATAAATTATTAAAATGAAATTATTTTTTCTGTCAATATTTTATCGAATTTAAACTTTACAAAATTAATTACTTTATGAATTCTTTACCATTTTAATAATAAGAGTTTTAAGAGATGTAACAGAAAAGAATTTCCTTACAATTCTAATAATAAGAGTTTTAAGGGGTGTAACATAAAAGAATATTTTTAATTAGATTTACTTTTTTTTTTGAATTAAAATCTTATTTATCAATCTTAATTAAAATTCATTCAAAAAGGTAAATTTAGGGTGATCTTGCAGTTAATAATACCAATAAAATAAGTTTTAACTAGGTTATTGTAAAAATATTGATAATATATATGTATATAACAATGACTTTTTAATTGTATTAAATTTTAATTAGGTTTAGATTTTCTTGAATTTTATACATTCACCTAAGTAATTAAACATGTGGTACAGAAAAAGAAATTTACATAGTTTTATCATTTTGTTCGATTACTCTCCCGATTTTATATGTTGTAATGATACGTAAAATCAAACTCGCAGATAATATTATTAATAATTTAAATATAAAAAATATAATTTAACAAAGTTTTTTATAATAAATTTAGACAAATTATTTATTTAAATTAAGGATGACTATTTTATTATTTCATTTTTATTAAAAAATACAAATTATTTATTTTAATTTTATTTATAGAAAACATGTCAGTTTATTAAGATACTTTTTAAAAGATAATTCTTTTAACATTGATTTTAAGCTAAGATGAAGTATGATTTAGTTGTTGAGCTGCGTCTTGTAACATTATCAAAGAAATCCGGCGGAAAGGATGATACTGAGTCCAAATTGGGTTTCACACGGAACCACGATTCTCTGACGCTAGAAGTGGCCTAAGGTTCTTTTCCGCCTAACGTCCATTCAGGCCCGCATTAAACAAGTTTAATAATTACTCATTTTTACGCTGACATGACACTTTTATATATATTCTAAATTCATAAATATTACTTTTATAACACTTTTTACACTATTATTATAGATACTTTTTATTTCATTACGCACACTAGTTTCAAAATATATAGTGCAATATCTGCTTTACTACCCAGAGTTTACACCGCGACATGCTTGAACCATGCACTCAAGACCAAGCACGTAGGAACTTCTTAAACAATGTCTACAAATTCAGGTATACTGCATACAAGTTGCATTTCTTACCATTAAAAATTGCGTCTAATTTACATCATTTATATAATATAAATTGACTTTTATAATTAATGTAATATCTCAAATATATACTCTCAAGTATAGATGTCAACAGGCGGGTAGGATACGGATAATAGTTCCCTCATATCCTACCTACTCGATAAATATTCGTCCCGTACCTGTATCCATATCCGTCGGGTATCCATTATGCGGATATCCGTCTATTTCTTTGATATCCACGGGTACCCGCAGGTATTTACAAAATTGTTTAAAAAATAAATTTAATCATAAATTTAAATAAAATAAAATAAAATACATCACTGTCATAAATTTTAAATAAAGTTCAAACCAATTCAAGTCCATACAAGTCCAAATAATTACAAAAATAAATATAAAATGACGTTCAACACAATGAATATTCTTTAATTAGTGTTTTGATCAACAAACGCTTTTTCTCTGATTGATTCCTGCAAAATAATCAAATAGTAAACCTTACCTGTCACGTGCCAAGTATTCTTATTTTAATTCCATCATTTGACAACTAGCATATCATAAACGTCACTGTCTTTATAGGATTTGAGTATATGCCCAACTTCAAAGAAGGAAAAGAGAAGAATGTCAAGAGGTGTACTTGGAAGAAGACAACGTACCAATACTTGAAGCTGGAAGAATGAAGACAAGACAAAATGTGCAACTTAGAAAAAATTAGTTAGAATGTTTTTTACTCATATATATATAAGGGTATTTTTGTGAATTAAAGTTTAACGGGTATGGGTATCCACGGGTACGGATACGATGATACTCGTATCCGCCCCGTTAACATGCGAGTATCAAAAATACCCATACTTGCGGGTAGCGGGTATCCATTTTTAATATTCGTTTTCTATCTATTGCGAGTTTTATCTACGGATACCCGCAGGTACGGATATTTTTGACATCCCTACTCTCAAGTCGAGTTATACACATCTTGAGTACAATACTAGACATTAATGAGTGATATGATATTAACCCAATAATGGATGATATGACAGACTCAACAATCAACAAATCTTCTGATAACATAATGACATAATAGGTCAAACAAACAATCAATATCTTTACTAATACTCTAATATCATGTTGAAGAGTAAACTTTAAATCTAACTTAGTTTTACAAAATCGACTAATAATTTGCCATTAACATTCATTTGTATAATGTAAATTGACTTATCCCTACTCAATCCACATCTTCAACCCTTCACCATTACAATCAAAGCACAATTTCCGTTTTTAAGAAAAAAAAAATCAATATAATTGAATGAGTGAACTCAATTAGATATTAAGCATGTATTTAGATTTCAGTTAAAAGTTTAAGCTAAAATGAATTAGAATGAAAACAATTATTATAATAGCTTTTAAGTCGATTTAAAATATAATTTATTTGTTCTAACTGAAATCCTAAAACACCTTAGATCTTATAATAAAGAAACAATTTGCACGTAAGAAATATAGAAAATGTAAAACTTGTACAAAACAAATAAAAGATAATAGTTGTCTCAACATAATTTCAACTTTGTGAATTTTAATTATATAAGGTAATAATTAACTTATTTATTGGGTTGGATCCAGGCAGCAATAACATGTGGATAATTGTGTAATCTATATAAAGAGGAGATGAAAGAGTTTGTTGAGATAAAACGAGTAATAATCCATGTTTCAGAAGGAAAAATAAAATAAAATTCATCAACAATTTTTACTAAAGGTTATTTTGGTTTATATATTTTAAAAATATTCATTTTTTTCTTTAAAATGTAAAATTTGTTTAATTAGATTTAAACATAAAAATTATAGAAGCAAAATATTCTAACATAAGGACCATAAACATTACGTAAATCAAGCGAAAATTGAATTTCATGATAAATCAGGAAAAGAAAAGGGCCTTGCGAACATTTTTACCTTGTTATAATAAAATTTAGTTTCGGAATTAAGCCGTTTGAGTGCAAAAGTTCTTCGAGCATCATCAACAATAATGGAATCAATTACAATCTCTTATCTTCTTACTATTATTTTATAAATTTTGAAAAAAAGTCAGAAGTTTGTTTATGTTTGTTTATAATGAAAAATTATTAATAAAGGATTGTTTGAAATAGTTTTTATTATAATAATATTTACGATTCTTTTTATAATACTCTAATAAATATAGAATAAAATTTTACTTTTTCAAATATTGCTTAATTATAAAGAAAAAAAAAACTTAAAGAAAAGCTTGCATAAACTCTTCTGCATTGGTAGCTGTCATTCTTTCTTATCACCCAAATTATTCTTCGTATCTTATACGCACGGCCAAGTATCCAAATAATCCTTGGCGGATATAATACTTCTCTTGACTTTATTTATGGAATTAGATTAGTTTAATATTAAGTCTTGAAATAATGATGGATTATATTTATAAAAAATAAAACGAAAATATTACAATTATGTTGATTTAAAAAAAAAAAAAAAATCTTAGATTCAATGTAGTTTTACAATCATAATTTGATAATTCTTAATAAATTAACTCTAAATAGCCAAACTATATATGCGATTAAAATTGAAAAGAGTGTCTTAAATTTTGCAGTTTTGATTTAATTTACATTCGTAAAAATATCAATATGTAATATTTCATATCAGGTTTTTTTTTTTTTTTTATTATTAGTATTTATTTCAACTTACACATGTACCAGAGGAATAAAATGTTGAAATTTCTTTTTTTCAAGTGGAGATATTGACTACTCAACATGAGTTGTTTATAATAGATTTAGAAATATTTCCTAATATGATATCATAATTCAAAATATTTGATAATAATAAAAGATAATAAAATATATTATATTTCCATTAATAAAATTAAAAGCAGGAGATATATGATATCTTTAACATGTATTTTAATGTATAAAATATATTAATAGAGTCTTAAAAAATATAGGACTATAAAAGCATATTATTTATATAAACCAACTAAACCAACAAGCTCTATACATGAACTAATCATTACTAAAACTTATTGAAAAATTTACCTATTATAGCTGATAGCTCATCATCCTCCAAAGGTCCCTTTAAACTTACAACTTCATGTGCTCCAACCAAAATCACAAAAATGGTGATCATTGCGAAAGAAGAAAACAACACGAAATAAAAGTGCAAGAGTAAACTAGTTATACAAGAACAATCATACCTCACAAACAACCAATTTTATTAAATTTATATAAGCGATCAAGATCACACACATGTATTTTATCAGACTCTCTAGAACTCGATATATTTATCCGGATAAGTGCAACTTGAGTAGAACTAGGGACGCTATGCACTTGTGGTGGTGGAGCAACTCGACACCTGATAGAGATATATTTCATATATCTTTTCTGTCTTTTTCCCCCTTTTGTTTTTCGTTCTGTTATTCTGTTTTAGTTTTCTGTTACCTTCCCCAACTATATGCTTGTTTTATATAAGGCTAAGCTCTGATATTGTAAAGACACACTGTTTCATTCAATGAATAACAGAAGCCATTTCCTTCTCTCTTTCTTAATACACTAACAACACCCGAGCTACCACACGCAGGATGCTCTATCTACACATAGAAACATCACAAGAACAATTAGGACATACCGTATGATCACTTATCAGCAAAGACTCATAGAGAATATAAAAACCTCACATGCAAGCATAATATGCCTCAAATGCAATAGAAACAAAAGAAGACCAAGAAAAATGGCCAAAACTTAACTTATGCGAACGAGAAAACTGATTGGTCAAAAGTGAGAATCTTGTCACGAGGATCACTCCTACGGTCTTAGATCTTCAATCTGTCTGACAAACAAGGGAGGGAAGAGAATCCTCAAAGAGAAGTCATAGAATGCTAGAAAAGTGGTTTCTATAAAAATAGTTTTTTTTTTAAATAATAAAACTCGTTTATAACAATTCTATTTATACTAAAATCTTTTAATATTAAAATTATAATTTAAATACTGATTTGATCCTAATATTTGTTCAATTTTTTCAATTTGGTTCAAATTGAGAAAAAAAAAATATTATAATCAAATTGAAAAAATTGAACAAATATTACAACTAAATCAGTATTTAAGCCAAAATAGTAACAATTTTTTTACATATGTTAGTGATTAGTGTGATATACTGATTTTATTGTTTGTTCTTTAATTAGTTTTAATCTTCTTTTCTTTTTTTTCTTTTTACTTTTTTTAAATATACATTTAGAGAAATAAGGTTGGTTTGGTTTGATTTAGAAGGGAGGGTGAAAAAGGTTTTGGTTTTAACTCCCCTTATTTACAAAAACTAATAATTATTGATAAAAAAAATATATTTTAGTTAGTTCCATTGGTAAACTTTTCATTGACCTCAGTAACAGATTCTGCCGTTAACCATTGGAGCCATCACAGTTTATTTAGTATACTATATATTATCTTTAAATTCTGTATTTATTTATTTGTTATAAATATTAATTAAACTTCTTAGTAAAAATAATAATAAGAGTTTAAACATGATATCATCCATAGTCGTGGGTTTCCATGAATGAAACATGTAATGGGTATAAAATAAATATCGTAAATGGATATCGTAATTAATGGGTATAAGTGATTTTTATATCTGCTTATCAACAGAGTGAGTCCAAATATTATATAATATTTGTATTCGTGTTATACTCTAATTTAAATTAAAAAAATTATGTTAAATTTTAACACATTGATTTTTGGGTTGATTTGCATCAATTAATTTTAAAATACAATCTCCTTTTTATTTTGGTAAAATATCATTCAACAATATTTAAATAAATTATTTGAATTTAATTTAAAATTTATTAATATTTTGTATTTTATTTTATTTAAATTTATAATTAAAATATATTGTTATATATATATTTTTAAATATTTATAAATACTTACAAATATTCATAAATATTAAAAAAATATATAAATATTTATATAATATATATCTACACATATATGAAAAATAAATAAAATATAAATATTTATCCAACAAATAAAATATACGTGATCCTGCCGATCTTGTTGAGATCTCTGAACATAATATAAAAAACACTAATATAAGAGAATCCAAAACTTTAGGAGTCACTACCAGCTTTAATTATAAAGTTTGTTAGCCGTTAGGTTCCTTCTTCCGATGCATTTAACACATTTGTTTAAAGCATTTTATGGCGGTTCTTTATGTCGATTTAACAATTATGTATGGATTTTTGTTAGACGCCGCATTTTAATCTCTATCATATTCTTAAAGCAGTGTGAAATATTAGAAACACGTTCATTCTAACATATTCTTTTTGAGTGGTACCTCTAACATATTCTACACCAATGTTATCGGTAGAAACTATTTCAAAATAAAAAAAAGTTTGTCTCTTAATAAATTGTATCCATATTTCGGCAATTTTTAATAAATTTGATTTAATATTAAAGAATTTATTAAAATGAATGCATTGGAAAATATGACGCAAGACCAACTCTCTCATGGTGTTAAATTCGTCTAATTTATGTTATATTATTGTTTAATTTTTAAAAATGGGACTTTTTCTATTCTATTCACATATGATTCTCGAACCGTATCTCCACTCAATTATGTTCACATTTAAAGTATCAACATTTTACTTATATCCTTACTTATTCATATTCTAAATATGTTGACTTGATTAGTATAGCCTTAGCGGTATGATGTATGTGCTCACCATGTACCGGGTAGTATGGCGTGGTTTGTAAGCAAGAGTACTTTAGGTTCAAGCAATCACAAGCTAATTAAAGGAAGTTGAGGTAGTCCTGTAATTTTGGTTTCATACATTTTCTTAGTTTATGCTACTAACATTTAACATTGTATTATTAACCATTTTTATAGTTAATATTTTAGAGTTGTCAATTTAAATAATGGTTCTGGGTTAATCTCAACCCACCTTCAAATTAAGTCTTCTTTTATTTTAAAAAACACTATCAGTGATGAACTTCATACTACGTGTTGGAATCAAGATTAACTTTAACCCATAACAATACTTCAATTATTTTTCAAATATTTTTAATATTGCACGTATCTTTTACAATATTATAAATTATAAATTGATTATTAAATAGTTAATATTAATTATAAATTTTTCTTTAATTGATTTTTACTATTTAAAGTTTAACTCAATTTGTTAAGTTGTACAGATTTGGACTCAACATGAATCTGATTTTTCTCAACCTAGTATATGTATATCCTAACCTGAATTATCTACTTTATTTGGATTTGAGGTGAATGGACTTGACCTAAAGCATGATCCAACTTGACTCATATAGGTTCAATCCAACTTGGTGTTGGAAATTTAAGTGAGTCTAAGATTTATATCGGATAAAAATGAAAAAGTGGAGTATCATATTAGAATGAAGATCCATAAATTTATTGTCTTAAGGTTTTAGGTTGACAGTGATCTCAATTCCTTACGTGATTAGACTAAGATCTCTTTGATATTGTGTTTCCATTGTGAATCTCCCGTTCATAGATCCATCACTTGGCCTAACATGAGTCATTTTAACCTTAGTTAACTTACCTGGAATTGGATTTGACCTGATTGACTTGAGTTTTGATTTGGATTGTGTAAATATTTCTAAATATATATAGATTGTTTTAAATAACTTTTTTTTTACTTTGATTTTTGAATAAACCTTTTACTGAAAAAAAAAATCCCTACATATTGGTACTAACTGTTGATGATATTTTGATTCTATAAATATTTTCTTATGCAAACTTATTTAGTTGGTGAGCTTTGTTTTCGGCCTTGACCCACCAAAATCCTGTGTGCGAGGCCAAATTTACTTGCAGTGTCCTGATTTAAGGTTCTTCCAAAAACTAGTTCCGGAAAATGAATTCAATTTTACAATCGAGTAATATACAACATACTCTTAGTGTGTGCGTTATTTTGCATCAAATATTGTGGCAAGTGCTCGCTCCATGACTTTGTTGCCTCTTCCTCCATAAAAATAACGAAGACTTTTGTGGTTGACTAACAATCAAATCAGACTCAACTTTCAGTTTAACGCGTAATGTTAATTAAAAAACAGGAAAGTCTTTCGACCTAGACTTTATTAGATACAAAATTTATGGGTCCACTATTTGTGGAGGTGACAAATCTAAGACACATTAGCAGCTCTTACTAGGTCAAAAACTTCAGTTTTCATTTTCTATCCAACCAATTTTATTCAAAACAATAGGACACCTATCCCCATGCATTACCATACTCTAGAAAACTACGACCCTTCTCAACAAATACAAAAATAAACCTTTCCACTTTTTTCTTCGTTTGGCTTTCTGAAGGTCTAATTGGAATTGGGAAACGAAAATGTTGAAATCAGACCCCGTTATATAATCATAATCCGCGATAATAAAGAAAAGAGACACATAGGTTTTACTCCACAATAGTTCTCTACCGTTATATAATCATTTTGATGTTGTACTCTGTGTATACACTGATGCAAATATTTTAAAAATCTCTAATATATTTTAAAACATTAATATAAGTGTCTATCAGTGTATTTTTTAAGACATGGTAGATGATCAGTGCAGAAAAATACAACAGAAAATTTAAATTTGTCATTTCATTGGTATAATTTTCAAGACATGTAACGAATTATGACCGTTTCTGTCGAACTTATGTTAAAACAAATGAACATATTAATGAGCGTTCGACTTCTGTAATCTTTCTAACATATCACTTGTCGAATGAAGTCGACTGCATGCATGTTTCATTCTCAACAAAGCTGCAGCTCTTATATAAGGCGATATGAATAACATTTTCGCGTTCTTAACGTGTGTGTATTTATTTCCATACTCAACAAATTCTGCTTCATTTTTAATTGTACCAGTTGCATCATGGGAGATGATAAATAACCAGGTGGAATAAATTCTGCCATGTTTTTTTTTTTCTTTTCAAATTTTCGTATTATTTTTCCAACTTTTATGAGTTATTCTTCCAATGGTGAATAACTAATTTTGAGATGTTGTAACCATTTTAATATGATTTTTTTTTACATAATATTGGTAATCAGGAAAACATATACGTTGATATGTACTGTTTTGGTAGTTTCAATGATAAAGAACATGTCTCTAGAAAATAACCTTAAACTTTGTTTTAGTTCATACATGCAAGTCATGAGTTCTCATATGCAATTAATACAACATTTTCAAATGTTCACATTATTAAGTTTAGCATTAATAAATCTTAACTTGACTAAAGCCTAGTTTTGTCTAAGATTTATTCAATCAAAAGATTGTCAATAACTGGACTTCTTTTTTGTAATATATCAAAACTAGAATTGACAACTTATTCCCCCAAAGACTTAATGTCTTAATAATATTATTACTTGTTAACATATTTAAAGTTTTATAGCCACATATTATCGTATGCATGACAACTTTTCTTTTGTAATACAAACGTTATATATAAACCTATCACTGAGCACATTATGTTGTTTCGTATGATCGAGAGAACTCGCACTTTGTTTTTCTCTTCTGTGTTATGCTGCAATTTTTCTACTTTTCTGTTTGTAAACGTCAATTAACCTTTAGGTGGCAATAGATTATTTTCCAAATCAATATGATGTAGCGCAATCGTCCAACTTTTGTTTCTTGTTTTTCTACCTGTAATCCATGTTTTGGTCTAACCTGAGACAAAATCAAAACCAACTAAATTCCATTCAGATTCCGCATGACCAGGTCCTTCAATTCAGGTTGCAATCTTGGCCATTTTGGCTTCGTTTCAGTGCTTCATCCAATTTTTCTGTAACCTATATTATTGTAAAAGTAAGATATTAAACTATTCTTTAAAATTCTAGAAGTTGAACGTTTTAGATTTTAACACTTTAAAAACCTTTTGCTAATTGTATTTTAAAAGTGTTTTAGTTTCTTTAATTTTTTTTTCGCTATCATTAAAAATAAAGTGAATAAAGTTTTTGTAAAGTCCTTTTAAAAAAGTTTTTCTAAAGTAAAGTTGTAACTAAAACTTTTTGGCTAAAATCACTAGCTGAAAGCTCTAGATGATTTTGAAAGTTTGAATTTTTCACCCATATATTTGAAAATACAGCTAACAACCCTTATCAGCAATACCATAGAAATATATTTTCTTCTACAAATTGAACATTCTTTTTTTCATAGATAGTAAGACGAAACTTCCATAATGAAGAATAAATTTAGCATCAATGAGGAATAATCGAGAATTTATTGAAGATCCACCTTTAAATGACATTCTAATGCCTAATTGAATAAGTAGATAAGAGAATAATTATAGTGGATTCTTATAAATATTGAATTTGAGTTAAAGAATCTCTCTTACCAATATATATATATATATATATATATATATATATATATATATATATATATATATATATATATATTGTGATGCGTCTATCTCGAGAAGAATTTAATGGAGAAACAAAAAAAAAAATTTATCCTTACACGATACTCAACATTCTTATACTAAACATAACATCAATGAAACTTAAACACAATTTATATAAAGTATTGACATCACTTTCAATTTAAAATTTGAAGACAATAAATTTTTATGAAATTTTATCCTTACACGATACTCAACATTCTTATTTTTATTTAGTGTGATAGTTAGACTCAAATTTGCATTATCAACGGTAATATATGTTTTTATATTGTCTTATGTATTGAATTAATAATAAAATATTATTAAGATTTATGATATCATTATGACTAGATATCATGTTAGAGATTTAATAGATAATACTAAAATTTATAAAGATTTTATCTATAACTAATTACTAATATGTTGAAACGAACTAATCTATAAGATATTGTAATTATATTTTATGCAAATCATATAGAATGGACAAACAGGCTCACCAAATTTGAAGTGCATATGGAAAATTTGTTTGAATTTATACTTTTGTCAAGGATGGAAAGAGTGTCAAAGACCAAATCGGTAATCTAAAGTTTCAATTGATTGAGACCGATAATAAGACTAACCAAAAAGGAAGGTGGTAAAAGAGAAAGAGCTATTAGATTTTAAGAAATGATTAAAAAGTCAACATGCTCACAAAATAAATACAAAGTATTATAAGTAAGATTAGTTATCCTTTTATATAAGTTAGAAAGATCAAGTCACAATCAAATAATTGAACGATAACATGAATATATATTCTTAATTAGAAAGTGTTACATTTTGACTATCAAATTTGTCTTTTTCATCTACTGATACATGTTAAAATTATTATAATAAGATACAATAAAAATATTTATCACTAATTAATCATGACTTGTCCATATAAGATAACATGGTTTTTTTTCTCACATTACAAAACTTTCTTATATATATTATTTTTATTTTTCACTAAAAGTATAATTTTTTATTGTACACCGGAAGAATGGGTAAATTATTGTTAGCGTTTCCCATGTATAATGTTGAGCTGCAAGGGATTGAGCCATGGGTCGTCCTTCCTGCACCTTCTCTTTTTACTGCATCCCATAAAAGTTGTAATTTCTGAAATATATACTCTTATTAAAATTATAATAAAAATTCCTACACTATCTTATTTTTTTAATATGTTTTGGAATGACTATTTCAGAATGTATTTCTTGATCTGAAAAGTATTTTTTTGGAACACTCAATCCAAAAAATATAAAAAAATATATTTCGAATTGAATGTTTCGAGAGGTATCTTTGAATCTAAAAATACATTCTGAAACATTGAATCCTAAATAAAAAATAAAAAAAATCCACAATGAGTGTTTTGAAGACATTTCTGAATCCTGAAATAAAAAAGAAGAAGAAAATTCTAAAATTGATGTTTCGGAATTCCAAATTCATAAATGACTTTCAAATTAGGTGTTTCATATATCTCTTACCACAATTTTTTATAAATACATAACTTTGGCTTTCTTATTAATGTTATGTTCTCCTATAACCCTTTTTTAATTTAATTTTTTTTTTGGAGAAGTTGGTGGAGTTCAATGGGTGAATGGAAAAAGTGAAGAAGGAAATAAATAAGATATGAGAGAAGGTGAAGATGGTGATTGAGAAGCTTTAGGAGGTGGTGGAGTTTGTGAGTAGGAGAGATGGAAGAAGGGAGAGAGGGAGAAAGAGAAAGATGGGAAAGAGAAAGTAGACTAGGATTTTTACTTTGGTTGAGGGTAAAAGGGAAATTTCAAAATTTATGGAGATGCAGGAAGAAAGAAATGGAGGTGCAGGAAGTAGCAGCCCAGAGCCATTAGATGCATGGAAATAGGGCCGCAATTATGAAGATGGGTCCATTGACTGACCTTTTGGGTTCCAGTGAGGTCTAAGAATCGTTTGCAAATGTTTGGGGCACAGAGTTTGGCCTTATATCATTGTTACTTTTAATTAGATAGAATTTTAGTAAAGTTAGAAGTTAACAAAAAAATCACTTCAAACTTCTAAAAAATTGAAAAGCAATTATAATAGAATTTTGTGATTAGATGAATTCAAAATATTTTATATTGTTGGAGTATAGTTTATTTTTATATTGAAGATCATCTATCCATTAAAAAATAACCTTCTGGTTTGATGTGTTTAATTTTAGAAAAATCTTTGATGATGGAGTTTCTCTAATTTTGAGTGCATTGAGTTATACCATGACGAGAAGGAAACATATAATACATGTAGTAAAATAGGAAGGTATAAAAAAATATTTATGACATAAATTGATCCTTTATTTATTATTTTCTATTAATTAATAAGTTTTGAAGTTTTTTTTACCTGTATATATTTTCTTTAATTTAAAAAAAATATTTTTTAAAAAATTATATAGAATATAAAGGCAAATAAAAATAAATTTTAAAATATAACTAAAAAAGTTACATAATTAAATATTAATATTTTTTTTTAAATGTAATTTCAAATAAGTTGCACTGAATATAAATTTATACAATTTAAAAAAAATAGTTTTATGAATATAAATTTATAAAATTAAATTTTAAATGATATTTTATTTTATTTTTTAATTGGAAGTTGTGTTATCAAAATGAATTATATAAAAGAAACGAAAGACACACCGAAATAGAATAACACCATGATATATTTATGATCGGTGGATAACAAATATTTAAATATAAGTCACACATTTATAAAAAGATTAGTGCATGTATTATATAAGTCACACATATATATCTATACTGTATATATTTGTTATTTATAAAAAATTAAAATTTAATTTATATTTTATAAAATTAAATTAAAATTAAAATTACATTTTATTAAATTAAATTAAATTAAAATTAAAATTTAATTTATATATTTTTTTAATTTTATTTTAAAAATTTATAATATATATATATATATATATATATATATATATATATATATATTTTTTTTTATATATTTATGGGTATTCACGAGTTTTAAAATACATACCAATTTTTTTAAAGCGAGTACTCGACAAATAAATGATTTTTTATTGTAGATCGGTTGCAATAAACATTATTCATGTCCGACCCAACCTGTTGTCATCTTTAAAAGTGATGAAGACAAATAATCATGAAAACGCCAAGAAAAAGAAAAACAAGTGTGTTAGTTTTTTATTTTTTTTTCCAAAATTTCATACCTATACAAAATAATTAAAATAAATATTATTATTGATTTTTACTTATTTTACTGACAAATATAGTCAATAGATATTGAAATTACATCTGCACAAAGGTTTATGGATAATCATCTAAAACTAAATAACTAAATAGTTATTTTGCTACAAACTCAAATAATTAATGTGTCGGTAAATTTATGTTACTAATAAATTAAAATTCATGGATAATTATTTGTGGCCGATTTTCACTTTGTTGTAATCTACTCGTAATTTTTTACTTTGCATAATATTTACTATAAATTCAATTGAAAAAAAAAATTATATTTAACATTATTTTCAGGGGTATATAAGTAATCTAGGAAAGAGTTATAGCAACACATCCTTATGGAATTTTCATGTGGTCTTCTATTTGAGGAAAATATATGAATTATATTTTATTATTGCAGGAAATGAAAATAGAAATGGAAATGTGTATGAATTTCGTAGATTAAACAAAAAGTTCAGCGTCTTGCTAACCTAACCTTATAGATCAAAGTGTCTTGCCATATGTTTGCTTTTAAGAATTTATTGTCTAGAGGATGAATGAAACATGAAATATGTTTGTTTTCAAGGATTATAAATGAGTTGTGTAAATAGATTTGAGAAGAAGAATAAAATATTCACGTTGAAAAGAGAAAACATACCGGTATATACACATTTACTTAAATACTCATAAATAATTAAAATTATTTTTAAAAATTAATAATAATAATAATAATAATAATTATTATTATTATTAAACCTTGTGAATAATTAATAATAATAGTAATTTTAATTATATTAATAACATTATTATTTATTAATAAAGTTCCTCTCCATGGATAATATTAGATTATTATGGGACTCAAACTTCATCTTACCACAATTTTTGAGTTTCTTGGATGGATACTTGTTGGTCCTATTTATCATGCCTTCGTTACTAGAGACTTGATGGAACATGGGTGAGTTACCTGCAGAAAAAGGCTCTGACGATCAAGTTTGCAAAAGTTCTCAAAGTTAAATATCAACTTATGCATTAATGAAGATGGGTGCGTACCTTTAATTGTTGGGGTCTACTCTTATTTATAGAGAATTAATCTCATTTTTACCTTGATTCAAACCATGGGTTGGGTCTTTATTATGTTCACAGTGGCCCAATCTTTATTGGGTTTGTATGGACTTGGGCTCAAACTTTAGGCCCAACATTGTTTCTTAGTGTTTCCAATTGACTTTTCTCTAAGTTAGAGTAGGTGACATTATAATCATTTACCATTTCTATGTTTGCTTTCCATTATTGTGGCTAGTTAGTGTAGATGTTATCTTTATGATTAAGGAATCTGCCTAGTTGACTAACCTTGGCGTTATGTAAGTTAGATAATTCATGTGTTTTTTATTGATGAGGTACGGACTCAGATGCTCTTATGTACTCGACTGTGGTATGTGTGATATTCCTTTAGACCTAATGGTTACTTTAAGTTAGCGGTCTTTTAGGATAATAGTCAATCTAGTCATTATGATACAAATAATAATATTAAAACTAATAATAATAATTATATTTTATTTTATACTAATTTTAACTATATGGATAAAATTGTAATATAACAATTTTATTTGTTAAAAAATTATTTTATATCTATTTTATTCATCAAATCATTTATAAACTTTTAAAAATTTTACCTTCAAATCTCTTAACTTTCACCTCTTCATCCTCAAGACAAACAACCTCACATACTCCTTTACATTCTCTTGAATTTATTCACTCACTTACCTTCAAGTAATGAATTTGATATCATTTTAAGTAATAAATTTTAAACTTAATTCAATCCATAAAATCAACCACTAAATATGAGATTGTAGTCACTTAATGTAAGATTGTCTTTTCTAGTAATTAATACGAGATCTCCAACTATTATTAAACGGTTAAAATATTTTACATAATAAAAACGAAAAAGAAATAATATTATTATTTAGTGACAAAAATTATCAACTATCAATCGCGACTATTTCCTGGAAACATGTTAACAACCAAAAAAAAAAGTTTATGCCTAGGTGGTGGAAACTTGATTGGTCTCCATATTGTAACTTTATTAATAATTGTAATATAAACAAATGTTTTAAAATTTTTTACTTTTTATTACGACGAAATCTAATTCACTGGTCCTCGTAATTTTAGCGCCATAAAGAAAAGTTAGTAACTTATTTTGGAAGATATTTAATAAACAAATTTAATGTGAAAGTGGTGGATATTTCCATTATTTATTTTTTGTAAAGACTATCAATTATTTTTATTAGTTTTTTATAAAATTATTTTATCAATTTTTCTTATTTATTAACAGCTATTTTTTCATTTATCTTTTTTTATTTTAATAAATATAAATTTATTTTATATATTAACTTAATTATATTATAATATTATCATCTATTAATATAATCTTATATATATATATATATTTAAAAAATACTATAAATAAACATAATATTACGCAAATATATATAGATGCAAATATATATAGATGTATTATTCCCTATTTGATATTTTATACGGCTATTCAAAAATTACATGTACATGGCTAACATTGTGAGAAAATACATGTCAAAACATTCTGAAGGTCTAACTGCAACCTCTTGTAGTTTTCCTTGACCAAAACTACAATGTGTTTGTTTTCAAAAACTCAGCACATTCTTTTATATGAATAAAAAGAGCTAAATCATGACGTTCTTCAAATCCTCTAACTACAATTACAATAACCAACTGCTATTCTATTTAGATTCAATTCAACTATTGACTTCTTTAATTCTGTCTTAATAAGTATTACTAAATGTTTTCATTCCTTAATCTTTTTGTGGAAATTGACTCCAATAATACACCACTTTTAATCAACCTCAAGATATAGTAAACAAGTCTCTACATCTCCCAAACTAACAACAACACTTGCTCTTACACTTTTTAGATTGCTTAATTAAGCTTTGTAAACTGTTATTTACAATTCTTTAGACTTTTACTAAACATCTGACATTTTTTCGATCTAATTAACATTCAACGTAATAGTTTTGGGATAATTTCCATTCAGATTTTTCTTAAAAAATCGTTTTAATGATTAAGTTTCAGATTGTATTTGTCATAATAACAATTTATCACCATTTTTTAAGAATAAAGTAACAGGCAAATAATTTATTCCAGCGGAAAAAATTGAAAACAGATACTACAATTTTTCTTGTGAAAATTGCAAATTTTTTAGTATAATTTTTCTAGCAAAAATTGTTAAATTTTTAATATATTGTTTTTTGCAAAAATTGTAGATATTCTGGGTAATTTTTTCTAAACAAAATTATAAATGTCCTAATGACATATAATTACATAAGTTCCCCACACACAAGAGATTTATTGATTTTGGTGAGCATGTCCAATCTCTCCTTTTCCTCTTTAGATTAGAAATCTAAGCTATGATACCTCATGCCATAGACAAATAATCTCTTTGAGTGAAAATACACTCACAAATAAGATAAGAGCAAAAATAAAAGCTGATTTGATACCTCAATATTTACAACAAAAGTTGCAAACTTCTTACAATCTTTTTGACAAAAATTATAAATTCTCATAAAATTTTTTGACAAAGGTTGCAAACCTTGTGGCACTATGTTTTTGGCCAAAATTGCAAACTTGTAGTACAATTTTTTTTGTTGAAAAAAATTTTTACCCAAATTTTTATACAATCAACAAATCTATTAAATTATAATGACCAATCTAAAATCAATTATTATTTTTATAATAATGTTTTTTCTGTTCTTCTTCATATTATTTGGTGCGTGACTTTGGTAAACACACGAAAAATCAACAAACTTTTAATAACAATTTTAAAAGTATATGATGATGAAAAAGAAGAAGAACATATTACATATTTCGAAAATGCTTAACATATATGTGAAAAAAATAAAACTCGTAAAGAGATTTCATATAATATAATTAATGACTAAATAAAATACGAAAATTAAGCATTTGTATACGTAACATCCTAAAAGTATATCTCTAAAACTTTAAGTTATTATTTAATAATAGGTTAAATTAGTCTTTTGGTCCCTCAATTTGTCATGAAATTTCAGTTTGATTTTTAAATTTTTCGTTGTCTCAATTTGGTCCTCATCTTCTTAAAAATGACTCAATTTTGTCCTCATCGTTAACTTTGACCAAACGGTATTAAAGTCAATGTCACGGGTCAATCTCAAGGGTTTTTTTTAATATATTTTTTAATATTTTTTTTTGACACGTGTCACTCCACAGTTGTGCTACGTGTCAAAGTGACTCAATTTGGTCCTTATATTTGTTTTTAGTTTCAATTTAGTCCCAATTTTTGTAGCAATATTGTCCTTCCTTAAATTGATACTAATTTTACTTTTTTTATAAATTTTATGGTGATATTCTTACTGAAATTAATGTTTTTATTAAATATTTCTATAAATATTTTAAATTAACTTTAAATTCTACACAAAACATTAAACTTTGATTTTGTTTTGAACTTGAAATTTAGTTCCTAAACTTATGTGTGACAAGTTATTTGATTTTTAATTTTTACTAAGTTTGTATAATATGATACACTTGATGCCTTTATATATGATGACAAAATTGTTAATTTTTGAAATTAAGTTTGGGGTTTAACTTTGTTTAATAATAAAACATAAAAAAAACTTATTTAAAAATATTTCTACAAATATTTAATAAAAACGTCAATTTTATTAAGAATATCATCATAAGTTGTATACAAAGATTAAATTGAGTCTCAATCTAAGAAGGACAATATTGCTTCATTTTTTACAAAAATTGGAACTAAATTGAAACTAAAAATAAATATAGGAACCAAATTGAGTCACTCTGACACATGGCACAACTGTGAAGTAACACGTGTCAAAAATAAAAAATTCAAAAAAAACAGAAATTGACACATGGCGTTGACTTAACACCATCTGGTCAAAGTTAATAGTGATGACCAAATTGAGTCATTTTTAAAGAAAATGAGAACCAAATTGAGACAACGAAAAACTTGAAGACCAAACTAAAATTTCATAACAAATAGAGAGACCAAAAGAGTAATTTAACCTTAATAATATCAATACTATATATATATATATATATATATATATATATATATATATATATATATATATATATAAAGTTTATAGGCTACTACAACCCTTTAACATTGTCTCTCAAAATGACTTTTCCTTAATATTTCAAAATACTTCAAAATATGAGAAATATATTTGATATAGTTTTTCAAAAAAGACAAAGACTTCATCTACTGAACTAATAACTATTCAAAACAATTAGAGATAACTATCAGTGAGCTACTAAGCTAGTGAACCCATCTACACAGTGGCGGATCTTCGACCAATATTTTGAGGGTGTCAAAATTTTGGTTGAATTACTCTTTTGTTCCATTTTTTGTTAAAAAATGTCAAGTTGGTCTTCTAATTTTTTTAGCCTCAATTTGGTCCGATTTTTTTAAAAATTGATGCAATTTGATTATTTTCGTTAAATTTTTTGAAGCGGAGCAATGGTTTTTTATCATGGCTGACTCTAAGATTAGGTCAGTTACATAAACAAAGCAAATCATCTTTAATCACAACTTCAATTTTGATTAAAAAATCTTGATCTGATTCAGAAAATTTAACGAAAAATAACCAAATTGTATCATTTTTTCAAGAATCGAGATCAAATTGGACTAAAAAAACGGGAGGACTAACTTCATATTTTTGAACGAAAATAAAAATTAAAAGATTAATTTCAAAATATTTATATAAACGGGTAAAAACATTGTATTTTTTTTAAGATAATAAAAAATAATAAAATTATAATTATTGTTATCATTATAATTATAAAATAAATAAAAAAATAATTTTTATAATTTTACTATAATTAATTTTCATTTATAATAGTTAAGTTTTAAATAAAAATAGTCAAATAAAAAAATGATTAAATTAAATAAGTGATCACTTGAAAGATAATATTAATAAAGTAATTAGTTTTATTTTTAAAAATATTAAAAAGGTAAAATTGAAAATGTGAAAAAAAAGAATAGAAATATATTAAATATAGATATATAGAAAATTTTAAAAAATTAAATATATTAAAAATATTAATTAAATTATGTAGATATAAAAATTTTGGGAGGGCCATGGCCCTCCTATGTCCCTTCATAGATCCGCTTCTGCATCTACTCTTACCTAGATATGACAAATAAACCAAACCCGCTTCTGTGGGTATTGTCCGAACTCGTTTCCGTTTTGACGGGAAATCCCTGCATTAAACTGGGTAAGGGTATGTGTATGAAAAATTACCGACTTTTCAATTGGGTATGAGGATGGGTATGAGGATGTACATATCGTCTCGTCCCCATACCCCCATAATATTGTCCCTGTCATATCTCCGTCCCTGTTTAAATTATTAAAATATTCACAATTAATTAAGTAACCTTTTATATATATATATATATATATATATATATATATATATATAT
>Ga0214542_1002209_pt1 | contig 40352 bp, 20 predicted proteins | sample CNSS1metaG_FD_160096 | JGI IMG/M metagenome (GOLD analysis project Ga0214542, IMG submission 160096) | Root nodule microbial communities from cowpea collected in UCLA plant growth center, Los Angeles, California, USA - CNSS1 | ecosystem: Host-associated > Plants > Roots > Nodule | place: USA... | reverse complement strand
CTTTCTCTTAGCCTCCGTGCGAACCGAATGGCCTAACATTTCACGATCATTCAGCTTTCTGGTGGAGGCTTTACACACAAAGTTCACATCTATCTATGAATTATTTCTCTTGGTACAAAAATTACTATAAGAATTCTCTTAACATTGCCAAGTCAGTGAATGGAATATCCAACAATTTCAATGGAAAAATATTCACTTTCTAGTACAAATTAACCATCAATAATAAGAATAAATTAAGGAAATATGAATATCAAAATGTAACTAGGTAGGGAACATGTCTACATCACGTTCCGCATCGTCGAACCTATTCGAATAATCGAACGATTTCGGCATTTGATATAATTGATATGCGCCTCTGTCTGAACCAAACTACGTTTGTTCGTCGTTCGGTTATTCTGAAGGCATGTTAAAAACAATAACAAAAAATAAAAATAAAACAATTGATTGATTGAGAAGATGTGAATGGCTGCTTGAGGAACAATCCATAACAAACGCAGAGTCCCTTCAAAAGGCCTTTCTCTGAATGGATCCAAAGAGGAATTTGAATCCGATTAATGTGCGCCTCCTAACTAAGCCGCTTAAGAATTGGAGTGTTTCCAAAGGGCTACTCAAAGAGGCAAGTTCAAAAAGTGATTTTGCGAATAGAAAAAGTAAATTTAGGGCTAAAATTTTGTATCCCTTCTTTAACGTTTAAAAGTGAAGGTATTAACATACTTAAAAGATACTTGAACTTTATATGCAAAAGTTAAAGATAGGTAACAACACACCTTCAAATCATCCTTCAGTCACACTCTTCACATCATTTTCACATAGCCTCTTCCACTTCGATTACGCATCCACCGTCATATTCACTGCTCACTTGGCCAATTTTTCACAAATTGATGACACGGGATAGAATCAGACGTGAGCAAATAATGAATTTAGCAAAGGACACATTAAAACAAACTAAACAGAAAGGGAAAGTGATCACTCAGTGGTGGCCACAAGGTTTATGGTTCGATTCAGCCAGCGTTCTTCCTCAGCTTGAAATTTTGGAAGAGGGAGCTTCGCTATCTTCATCGTGAAAACTCTTTCCCCAACATACGTCCACAACAACAGTAACAACAATAATATTAATTTTAGCTTAATTGAAAAGTGAAAATTTAATTTTGATTTGTTAAAAAACGAAAGAGATCACTCAGTCCAGTGGGATAATCGACACGCAAAGTAATCTAAAAATGAGAAAACCGTGCATTCCGGTCTGTTGAGCTTGAATTTTATGTGGTCATCACCGTGACCTCTTCGCGCTATACCAAAACTTAAACACTGAAAATGAAAAAAAAAACAAGAAAAGGCTATACAAAGCACAAAGGGGAAAATGGACGACAACCCTCAAGAGCAACGCTAACGGTTTCACCCATGGCCTTGTATTTGTATCAAATTTAAGGATTTCTCAGGAATTACGTCGCAGTTTTAACAAACAAAAGATAACCCTTCGCAAATGAAAAGTATAGCTTTAATACCACGAAATACGAAATGATGGTTATAAAATTACACACAACGATCGAAGAATGCATCCGAGGAGAAAGAAAAAAGAAAAATAACAACACAAGGAAAACCATAAAAAAGGTTTCAAAAGTGAGAAAATCAAAAAGTAAATGTTGAATCTTAGATGAGAAACGAACAAGAAAAAAAATAAATTGTTCATTTCCTTCAAAAGATACGTTGGGTCAAGCCCTTTCTCTTAGCCTCCGTGCGAACCGAATGGCCTAACATTTCACGATCATTCAGCTTTCTGGTGGAGGCTTTACACACAAAGTTCACATCTATCTATGAATTATTTCTCTTGGTACAAAAATTACTACAAGAATTCTCTTAACAAAAAATAAAAATAAAACAATTGATTGATTGAGAAGATGTGAATGGCTGCTTGAGGAACAATCCATAACAAAATCAGAGTCCCTTCAAAAGGCCTTTCTCTGAATGGATCCAAACAAGAATTTGAATCCGATTAATGTGCGCCTCCTAACTAAGCCGCTTAAGAATTGAAGTGTTTCCAAAGGACTACTCAAAGAGGCAAGTTCAAAACGTGATTTTGCGAATAGAAAAAGTAAATTTAGGGCTAAAATTTTGTATCCCTTCTTTAAGGTTTAAAAGTGAAGGTATTCACATACTTACAAAGATACTTGAACTTTATATGCAAAAGTTAAAAATAGGTAACAACACACCTTCAAATAATCCATAAGTACAATTTCAAATGCAGTATTTGTTTGCTTCTACAAAGTTGAAATCAAGTTCAATAATTCCCAATTGTAGCAAAAATTATAAAAAGAAAAGTGGCAACAAACAACAAATGAAAACAACAAAGATGAGTAAAATAAAAAAGTGGAATAGAGGAAAAAGCATATGGTGAGATGGTAACTAGAATTTGTTTCAAGATGTCAACAATGGCCACTTCTAAAGATAGATTAGATGACAAGAGTGATTAAAATATTGTTTCATTTGATTATTTAATTCTTTTGAAATACGACATTCACAAATAATTGTATCACTGTACAAATCGAAAAGATTTTCAAATGGAGATTGTGTTTTCAATTGCTGCAAAGGGCTTGATTGTGTATGTTCACAGCAGTGTTACAATGGGCTGTTTATATCTTTTATATGCGAGAAATTAGGTTTTGTGGTTCAATGAAATACCAATATTTTAATGGGTTTCAAGGTTTAACCCTCGAGTGTAGCACACCCATGTTTCAAATTCTTTGTCGTAGAATGGACAAATTGTTGAACATTCTGAAGAGTAAGATCAACACGAAACCATGTTAAGCTAAATTAGAAGACAACTAAACATCATTAACAGAGCTATTAATTAGAGGTGTTAGAATGTTGGCTGGAGCTAACAAAGAATTAACTTGTTAAACATTTTAAACTTTAAAATAAAACAAAAAAAGGTTAGAGAACAAAACCAAAAAAAATAGTCAGACAATTAAAATACTAATTCACAACAAATGAATTTATAGGAGACAATTAAGATACTAATTCACAACAAATGAATTTATACGAGACTCATCGATAAAACCAAAAAAAAATCTACACAGAAAGCTCACCTTTGCCTTCTCTGCTTGCTTTACAGTCCCAACAGCATCACTCTTCAACACCAATCCTCGAACTACTGTGCTGTTATGCAAGCCCCCTCCCAAGAGCATTGCAACGGAATATTGTCCACATTAAAATTTGCCGGGTTTTTCAGACATACTTGGATGCATGCCTATTTTCTAAACAAAGGTCGGATTGTAAACAGTATTATGCTACCAAAGCAATTTATCACAGTAAAATGGATCCAGATGCACTCACATCAGCAACAAGTGAGCATATGGTATTTTCTAGACCAAACTGCTTGCTAGCAACCGCTACTTTCATTCGAGAAACAATTTGCTCCTTATCACGAACATCCATATTCTCCGAACCTTTCAACCAGATCATCCAATATTTGAACAGTCTGAAACATGACAAAGAATTAGATCGAGAGAGAGCAGCAACATCAATACAACATTTAAAGACGAATCACTAAGGCTCCAATCAAAACCAAAAAACCTTGTTGATTGCTTTAGTGTATCCACTGATTATCTCGCTCGGATGCAAACCCATCTTGATAAGTTCCTCAGCACCCTGCAGAAGCTCCTCAGCAAATGAAATAGTTAAGTTAGCTCCATCCCCAATCTCCTCTTGTTGAGCCTTCCCGGCCAAAACCAAAACCTTGGCAGCAGATGCTGAACTTCAAGTTCGTTCACAATTGTGGCAGCGTCATTCGTGACAAAAAGCTTGTCCAAATGATTTATAACCATCTTATTCATAGCTGAGGCAGATCAAACAAAATATTACAAAAATCTAAATCTATCCAGACAAACACTTTCTTCTGTGAACACCAACCAGCAACAGATTCATTCACGAACACACAAAAAACGTTCCCAGAACCCAAAATGCAAAACTCCCTTAGCAAACGAAAAACAGAAACTTCTCTTTCTATAGCCACCTCGTTACATTTACTCTTAGTACTGCATCTCGTTTAAACTCTAGATCAACAACCATGAAAACGTACACATACCCACATTATAAAAATCCAAACTTTTGGAATCTGAAGTGCAACATCCACTCGGGGATGAGTTAAAAAAACATAAAAAGAAAAAAAGAAAAAGGTAAGTGCGATCGTTACCATTGGGACCAAGGGAAGTTCGAGTTACAGTGGAAAGTTGTTTGCAGGCGTCGATGTTCTTGAGAACCGCCTCATCGAGACCAGAAAGGTGTTTGTGGCCTTCCTTGAGCATGGATTGAATCCCATAGGGTTGAATGTTAAAACCGATGTTCTTGCAATTTGAGAATACCCTAACCCTAAAACCCTGGAAATGGTAACTTCCCTCTTCAACTATGAAATGAAATATCTGCGGCCGCACTGTGTCACACTGCCTCTCTAAACCCTAATACAGCCCGACCAGTTTTGAGGTGTGAAAAGCAAAGACCAAAACTTAAATACCTAAACACTCCCACAGATACAATTACACATAACATTAATCTAAAAAATTTTATTTTAATATTTGTCAATTTTATTTAATTCGATCATTTTCGCTAATAACATTAAAATAGTTAATGGATTGTGTCACGTGTTATTTTGTGATTTTTGTTAAATTTTTCTTACGAATATTAGGATTAAATTGAATATAAAAAATTACTCAGACACATAATACAATATTGAATACGATATTGACTTGATATGTGAATTTTTTTAAAAATATATTTTTTTAATTTTAAAAAGATTTAAAAATCATAAAAATGACATGTGACATGATATAAGCTTGACATGTGAACTTTTTTTTAAAATAAAAAAATTATTTTTTAAAAAAGTAAAAAGAATCACAAAATTACAAAATGATATGTGGTAATTACTGTTTACAATCCATTAATTTTAACAGTGTTATTAAAAGGGATCAAATTGAATAAAATTAACGAATATTAGTACTAAATTAAAAATAAAATTAAAAGTAGAACCAAATTAAAAAAATTGAACAAAAAACTATAATCAAATCATTATTTAAGTTTGATCACTTTCTTCGTTATCCACGAGCTTGGAATCAGAGTTGTTGCAAATTCTTTTAAGCCAACAAAGTAAACTTTTCCTTCTTTAATTTTTGTTTATCCACAGTCAAAGTTAGGAACACGTTAGTTGTTATTTAATTAGCATTAGTTGTATATTTCTTCTCTAAATATCATTATGATGCACAACATCACTTATGAGACTTGGTTCATATAGTTTTTTCCTAAAACAAATAATAAAAAAAAAAAAAAACTGAACTTGCATAATAGAAAGTGTTTTAAAAGAGACATCTTAATAACTCTTGCTTCTCCAAACTTTTGCTTATCAAACAAAGTCATAAAAACATATTTTGATAAAAACATTTGTAGATCGTAAAATTGAGTCTATTATAACTTCTGTTAAAGTAATTATCTAAATACCAGTTTAGTTGAATAGGGCAACAGAAACCGCAAAGGATTAATATCGACTTATAGCAAATACAAAATACTACCACCAATAAGTATAAAATTCTTCTATTGTATTTTAGCAAACTTTTCGGTAAATGAAAGTGTATTCCTTATAAAAGAACATAAATTCCTTTTCGTTAAGACCTAAGAAAAATCAACTTTCGATCCACCGAGCAGCACAGACTGAAAGAAATGATTAGGTCTTTGAAGGTGTTTGACTATAGATAAACTTTAAATAAAAGTGTAAACTTTTTTCGTTCTATAAAGAATGAATTATCATATAATTTAAAACTGATAAATTTTAAGTAATAAAACTGATTTCTAATTTGATCAATTTATTAAAAACTATATTATATCGAAATTAATTAACCTCATTATGTTCGACTTAATAGTTTTTCTTCAAAAAGAGGCATGCAATAAGGCTACATTCACTAAAATACCAAGGTCAAACAAAATAAGCAGGTATAACTAGCAATTCGAAAACACAAAAACTCGCTCCATACTATAGAAAGGAGTGCAGGAAAAACGATTGGTAAAAGGGGTGGGGGAACTCAACTACATTTTTAATTTTTAACCACTCTACAATCTACCACTGTCACAGGTTTAACACTTCTTTGAACAGTCTTCAATTGCTTGTGTTGTTGATCCATTCTCTTCTACCAGATTCTGCTTCTGTGCTGCTTCACCTGTAGTAGCTGATTCATTAGTCAAGGCTTCATCGTGAGACTTGCTAACCTACAATAGCACAAAGGATTTGAATCAGAGCAGAAGAGGCCACTTAAAAGGTGCATAGTAATAATAAAAAAACATATCAGAAAAAAATTGCAGAAACATTTCAAACGCTAAAACTTGTTCTTAGTATGTTTACCTGTTTTGGAAACTGTTGTTCCTTAGATTTTCTTTCCTGAATCATCTTTTCACGAGTCTCATAAAAGCCAAAATCATCCAGAATGCACGTCTTGCTTGACTGCTCCTTGAAGACTTTTAGAACTTGAATACCCTTCTCAAACTTAACCTGCAGAAGGATTTAGATGAGTACAGCGAGTTGAAAGGGGAAGAGATTCAAGGGAATGAAACAAGCTACTGAGTGAATACCTCCTGAGTGTCTCTACTATTGGTAACAGGTTTGTTTTCATTATTTTCTAGAGTAATGTGCCTCAACGTACTGTTCGGTATATCTTTTATGATATGCCACTTCACAGAAAAGCAACCAGTCCACCTATCCTGCTGCCAATACTCCACAGTTCTACCAAAATCAACTGGGGTCACCATCTCTGCTAAACCAACAAATTGTCCACTAGTGTTGACCTGTCCATCAAGAAACAGCGCGAGGCTTAGTATAACCCATAAAGCATAGGAATTAAACTAATTGCCATGTAAAGTCAGCAACTCACCGAAAATAGCAAAAATACAGGACAGTCACCAGGCTTCTCCCTGGCTTCATGATATGCTGCATCCAGCTTTTTATTGCCATTAAGGGTGCTTGACCAAACATTATATTTTATGCTTTTATGAATATCATCCTCACTATAAGATTTGATGACAAAGAATTTTGCATCAGAATAATTCTCAGAAAAATCTTCCCCGTCGTACTGTTTCTTATTAGGAATGAGAAGCACTTCTTTATTATCACTTTTAATTAGAAGATTCTGTCCCTCTGTTAATGCTGTGACAGGTCCAGGACCTTTCATACTTTTATCATCAGAACCATTGCCAGATCTTGGTCCCTTATTCAGCTCACCAAAACCATCCATATTTCTTTTAAAATGATCATGAACACGGCCATTTGCAGCTTTAAGCTTGTTATCAACAGACCCCATTCTAAAACCATAGGGGGCAGGTCCAATATGAGAATTTGCTCTATAAGCGTTTCCAAATTGGTTGTACATTGTGTTGCTTGGGTATATCCCATTAATGAATCCATAGAAAGGTTCTAGGCCAGATGAATGTATGGAACCATAGTTCTGCACCGAAGAATCAGTTTAAGAGTGAGTTTTGATTTCATTTTACTATTATAAATAATAATATTGTGCACAAACCAAAATCAAGCTATCAAGCATAGGACAAGTTGTATAGAAAACATCATGATAATGCGGCTGGATAATTAAGCAGAAATTATCAGAACATGCATAACCACAAGAAATGTTATACCCAAAATCATGCATGACATGATAGATACTGATTCTATTCAGAATGACAGACAAAGAAATTTATTGATGGTGAATCCAAGTTAGGAATAGGGAGAGAGGGAAAGATGCTACTTGTTCCTCTAAGGATTTTCAAAGTCTGAGATCTCTTCCTCCAAACCCAAATAATCAATCATATATATGACCAATATGATAGATACTGGTTTTGATATTCTATAAAGAATGACAAAATAGACAGGAATTTCTTCATGAAATCACACATGGCCACAGACAAGTGATGAATCCAGAACAGGAATTGGGAGAGATGGAATGAATACTAGTTGCTCTTCTAAGGATTTCAAGAGTCCGACAATTTTCCCTCTTCCCTGTCTCCAATGGACTACCTGCAAATTCCGTAAGAATTCTAACTATAACTCCCTCAACAAACTGGACCAGAATATTGGGTTTGCCTGACATGATATGAACAGAAAGTTGGATGACGAAACATATTCTCTACGAAAACTTTTTACAGAAGAAGTATAGAATACAAATGCAAGCTAAAGTTGTAAAGGGAAAACAAATGCATTTAAATACTTAAATCCTGTCTGAAGAAGAGAAACAGGATGGGCTTGACAGATCAACCATACCATAGATTGTTGAAGAGGCTGAGGAATAGCAGTATTCCTTTGAGAGGATGTTTTCTTGACAGGCACAGCTGGAGAAGATAATCCAAGTTTTGCTCCATCATTAGACTTTTTATCAGAAAAGATCAAGGCATCTGAAGGTAACGCGGGTTGATTCCCATGAGGAACTACTCTTGGATCTTGATGTCCTGGCAAAGGAGCATGTACAGGAAAACCAGCCCTCTGATAAGTAGAATCATTTGACTTCAACAATGAGGGCTTGGAACTTGACAAAAAATCCTTCAACCCATTGTTATTTGTAGAATCTTCGTTGACCACACCAACACTGCTTCCATTATTGATAACACCAGATGAAGGGGTATGTTCATCACTGATTGCACTTGATATTTTCCCTGGTTGAGCACTGATTTTATTAGCAGCAAAAGACCCATCAGCAGAAGTTGGAGACTGGTAGTAGGAAGGGTAATGGTACTGTTGCAGCCCATAGAACTTATCATCATGTTGCATGGGTGCTCCATATGGTGTATAACCATAACCTTGATGGTACAAATAAGAAGAGCCATCCCCCCAAACACCCTGTTAATTAATTCATTAGACACAAAAAAATCACACTATTAGATTGTCTCGCGTTTAACAATTCAATAAATCTATATTTTTTTTTAAATATTAAGAAGCAAATCATATATACTTACAACAATAAGTGCAAGAACAAAGATAAGCAATCACACATCTAAGAAAATTAGCAAAAGGAAATGATTATGGCTAATTATGCTTACCTCCGTAGAGGATAAGAATTATAAAATTTACACCCTCCTTGTTAGGGAAAGTTCAACCACACTACTTATGCCGTTAAAAGGCAAAGGAAATTGGTGTAATATCCTAAAAAGGATTGTGTCAATATTGAAGTATCAACCTCAGGGAAGGTAATTATAGTTAGCCCAAATAACTTTAAGCTCGTCAAAGTGATAAAAACTATAGCTAGATTACCTAAAATTTGAAACAAAAATGTTTACGCAAAATAATTTAATATCATCCCGATGATATCATGCATGGTTTTAGAAATTAGAAAGCATTCATCTTTCATAGTTTGGTATTAAGTTTAACTAAAACATAAAGCAGAAATTAGCCAGCACAAAATAGAACTTAGTCAGAATTCTCAGTTAAAATTATAACACAGCTTCGCAAAATTGTAGTAGTAAACATTATAGGCGCTACTTACTTGCGGCATCCCTCCGTTAAGGTTCATATATCTGGAGTAAGAGTTCCAATCACCTTGTCCATCATAACCTGTACAGAATCTTATAGTCACCATCAATTTTCTAGAAGTATAAGTTATTCGATCAACAACTCCCACGTCATTCTCTGAAGTTATAACAGCTTACCTTACCTCCATAATAGTAAGCAGTAGACGGATGTCCATTTGGAGTGAAGCTTGCATTCAGGTTAAATGGCTTGGACGCCTTAGCTACGGCATGCCCACTCTGTATAGAAGCAGACTATAAGAATTTGTTATCGCACCACAAATCGAAAGTTTCTAATGTATCGATTCTATAGTAAAAATACAAACCTTTGCAGACTCCGGAACTCCAGTGGTCTTGGGCTCAGAGTCCAAGGATAAATTCTGCAGCAAATCTTCAGCTTCTGCATTAAAAAGGTAGAGAAAACTCATGATTAAAAAGTTTTTCCAACAAACAAAAATAAACTTACAATAAAAAACAAAAATGGAAAAATTTCATCAGCTCAACACCGGCATCTACAAATCGTCTTATGGAAAGGTTGTCCAGATGTCAAACGAACCTACTTTATTTTTATATTTTTAAATTACAATAGCGTATACATGTTTTCATAAAAGAAAAACAAGAAAACAGTGTCCAAAACCATTGCTATTCTTTGAGATCCATTTGTCATGGAAACAACCTTTACACACAAAAAAAAAGAAGAAAAGAAGCATTTCCAGTAACCAAATTTAAAAGATTAAAATATTTGTTTTTCTTCAAAATAAGAACGAAAATTTGAACGGCACAACAAACACACTGTCACACAAGTAAAAGCACTCTCAAACCCTTCAAATGATATTTCTAATAATCTAAACATTAAATTCAAACTATTCACCACCACTATCTAGGGTATTACTGCCAAATTTCACAAATATCGGACAACAACAATAAAATAAGTTTTACTTCGGTAATTCCACACATGCAAGACCTACTTTTGATCAAATCCACCACACACCACACAGAGAGAGGAATAATTCTACATCACAAACACACTCTAGTCCCAAACAAAAACACTTCAAAAGCAAGAAACAATAATGAGAGACAGAAGTCATGCACAAAAACAACAGAATTGAATCAGAAAGAACTTTGCAAAACAGAGAGAAAGAGAATACTTTTTGTGTCAGAGGAAGGAGTGAGGGTTTCCATGATCGAATTGAAGGTGAAGATTATTGCGAGAGAGAAGAAGAAGAAGATATGAATATATATGTATAACGAAAAGAGAAGCTTGGAGAAGGGGTCGCCGCAGGCACCGTTTTTGGTTTGGGGTTTTAGTTTCACAATAAGCAAAGGAGCTAACTAGGGTATATATAAACCTGCTAGTTTTTGGTTGCGTGACTTTTCAAAATTCTAATTCCACCCCCTTTCAATAATTCCCATAAACCTCTCTCGTACCAATTTTTTTATGCTTAAAACTTTTTTTTTCATACTCAAATATTAAAATTAAATTAAAATATATATACATTTCTAAAACCATATTTATTTATGTTTCGTTCAGATATTTTTAAATTTTTTTATTATAATAGTTATACATGTTTTCATCATGATATGTTTTCTTAAATATAAGCAAGATACATTTAATTTTAGTCTCTTTAATTCTAATATGTATTTCTTTTTATTTTCAAAAGGAAGAAATGATGAAGAGTACTGTATCTCAAATTAAAGAAATTAAAAAACAGATAGATTTCTTATAAGGGATATGACTCGAGTTGACCCGTTTTTATAGAAAACTAAAAACGCCATTTTATCAGTGTAAAATATTATTCTAAAACAATAAAGTTTTCAATTAATATTCATCAACAAAAAGTATTTTAACTGATAAAGAGATTTTAAATATTCATCTTATTCTCTTGTCCGTTTATTTGACTCATTTATAACCTCATTTAATTAATTAAGAATATTTATTAAGGTATTTAAAGTCATTTATTTTAAGAGTTATTACTTTATTAAGTTATTTCAAGTAACGTGTAACTTACATAATCTTTTTATAAATATTTATCATGTTTTAATATATTTTTATTACTTTTAATTTTATTTATCCATATTAAAAAAAATTTAAAAATTCGAACAAGTAATGTTTCATTAGACAATGTCATCATATAAAAAAATAAACATTAGAATTGTAAAACAAAACACATTGTGTAATATACTAGTTAAAATTGAGAAATAAAAATATCAATTTTTAAAAATAAAAAAATAATTAATGTTTTATGTGATTTTATATTTTTCAAACTAATGTATTAGTTAGCTCGACCAAACAGTTTTAATATAATGCATGAAAATTTATAAATTAAAAATGTGTCAATAACTATTGATTTAGATTTACTTATCAACTATTATCCTCTACCATCTAGTTTTAAAAAAATACATTCTTAATACAGTTCAAGTGTGAAAGTGATTTAAATGAAATGAAGTGTGAATATTTTAATAAATATTTAAGTAAAAAACTTATAAATTGAAAAGGTTAATTATTTAAGCTTCATTTTAGAGAAACTATATCTTTAAACATTTTTTATATATCTTTGTGTATAAATTTAAGAAAAAATTGTTCATCACTTAATATATGAGAATTCAATTTAAATATTATGGTGAAAAATAGAATACTCTTATTCTCTTAAAAATTATTCTAGAGTAACTTTCTCTTTACCTTTTTTTCTTAAGATGATTTTAGGAATAGTTACATGCTTAGAGACTTGGGTGTTACATATGATTCTTTTAAGGTAAAGATGAATCTTCATTAGTCTAAAATCATGAGAGTGTTTAAATTGTTGATCAGAATCTTTTATATAAATGTTTAACTCTATGACTTGAAACCCTATCCGAATATAGCAACGCAACATAAAACTAAGATAATACATTGAAACAAATACAATTGAAACACAACATTAGATGTCAATACATATGAAATACTATGTTTCTCTTACATCGAGAGAATGATCTTGAAATCACTTAAAAAAAGCTCCAAAAATATGTTGATCAACTTAGTAATAACTTTCTCTTAGTAATGAAAACGATTTTAGAAATATAAGTTCAAAAATCATATCAAAAGAAGTAATAAAAGTGAGAAAGTTATATAAATTTTAAGCTATTATTTGTAATGAAATAAAATTGTGTTTAAGATGTTAATTTCACTTCCTCATGAAATTAATGGACTAAAATGTGTTCTAACATATTAAAATAGAACAACTCAAAATCTTCTAAAAACATAGAAAAAATTAATTCATTAAAAACTTGTTTTAACAAATTAAAAATAATCCCACAAAACTACCTAAGACTCTAAGTACTCTTAATTAATTAAAAAATATACATATAATCAATTAAATTTGTTTTTATAGTCATTCCAAATTCAAATAAGAACATCTCAATAGATTAACAACATCTTTTAATCAATTTAATTAAAACTTTCTATCACCAAGATAAGTTCTAAAACGATTTGAAATAGCTTTATAGTAAATAAAAGATCAAACATCCTAAAAGGAACTTAGATTCAATCCTCATGAGCATAATACACTATTTTTTTATCAACAATTGTTAGTTGTTAGTTTTTGTTAGAGGGGGGAGTTGAACCCACAACCTCTCACACCCTCCTTTCTAAACCTCACTAAACCAATCTTGATCAGCACAACACACATATAAGTCTTCAATCTTCAAGAATCTTCAAGGAATAGTTGGATTCACCAAATCTTACTTAGCTTTAGTAGTACCAATAGTAATCACTCTTGGCTAACCCTATAAAGTATTCATTGACACTTGGTCATTCCTAGATAAAAAATCCTAAGTATTCTCTTAGATCATAGTCATTATTGGTTAACCCAGACAAGTATTCTTTCAAAAAACAAACCACTCATGGATTAACCTCAATTCTTTAAAATATAAGTCATTCTTGGTTTAACACAAGTATTCTTTCAACAAGTCAATATTGGATTAAATCAAGATTTCTTTCAAAGGTCATTATTAGCTTAAGAAAAATAAAATGTCTTTAAGATCAATAAATCATAGGGTTCACTTACTAGAGATTAGTAACATCTTTTGACGTTTACAAGTTTAGATACATTTTACCAGTTAGCTAAATATGGACATATACATTATACTTACAAAGCTAATTTTGGGACACAAGATTTTAGCAGTGTTTCAACACTTTTGCTATTTGAGCTCTATCTTCTTCTTAGATGGCTTCATATAGGCGCTGAAGAAAAACACAAAGAATTTACACTGGTTCACCTTACCATTAAGGTTATGTTCAATATCTTACGCAACATGCTTAAAGATATTTCACTAATCAACACCTTTAACTAGTAACAAGTATCACCCTTTCCATGTTACAATATGATTCAACCTCTTCAGGAATCACAAGTATAATTCTCTCCAGGCTACACCGAGTATCAACTTCTCTAGGTATCTTTCTTAATCTCCCCTTGAGATTAAGCAATGTCCACTAAAATGAACAATTACAAGAATCACTCTCACATTAGGAGTGTACAATATAGTTCATAGGTTTCAACTTCACTTTATGAAGGATTTACAAAGTATAAGCGTTCAACCCAATTTCTCACTAAACACTATTGATATGACAATCAACACTTTGATTTTTCAGAGATTTCTAGCTCTTTCATAGTTTTGTCATCTTTTTCATTTTCATTAGTCTTCTTGTATGGCTTTATGTCCTTTATATAATTGTTGCATTCATAGCCATTGAGAATTGGAATTCCAATGTTTTATCATGATCTTCATGATTTCTCTTGATAAGGAATAACTTCATCAATTCTTCAATTTGATTCTATAGATCATATACTAAACATCATTCTTCAAGACTTTGATTCTGAATTAGTTTATTCTCTTTGATATATCTTTTTTCCTTACTTGTATAACATGAGCTTGATTTGAATTTTGTTCTTTCTTCAACGTTCATATTTGTCTTGTTAAGGAAACTTTACACAATTGTATTTGAATTGTTAAATGAATAACATTGTTCAGTCAATCAAATAATTTGATCTTAAGTAAGATATATTATTTCCAAATGTTCATATGACTTGACCATTTGATTTTGAAAAATTTCTTCCTTTGGAGTGTAATTGTCACAAGATAATTCTTTGAAAGTTATAGCTCATTTTAATTAATTATCCATTTCAAGTGATTATATTTTAAAAATTATTTTAATTCAAGTGATCAGTTGGAGATTAAAGAATGAAGACACTTAGCCAAATAATACAACGCAATCTGAGTCACCTAATAAGTAGAAAACTTATGCACTAAACTCCATTGAGTCTACATTGTGTGAGTCGTCTAATGCTTTGGTCGTTTGATGGCTTAGGTGGTCCTAAGTTGTCTAACACCTTAGGTCACTTAGTGACTTAGGTCGTCTAACGCATTCACTTGGTGATTTTCTTTGGTTGAATTCGTCTAATGCACTAACTCACTACTACTTAGACTCGTCTAATGTTAATACTTGGTTTATTGCATGTGCATGACTTCCATCTTAGTTTATACTTGCAAAGCTTAACTATTAACAATTAAATACATGCAAAATCATATATGGGCAATGCATTTTATTTTTCAAAACACGTTCATTAAACACTTCAAGTATATATGTCAATTTTAGATGTTCTCTCTTACTCGTCTAATGATTCATATCTAATCAATACTTCCTTATTGGGTAAAGTGAATGTCTTGTTATCATCAAAACTATATTAGATTTAGGGTCTTGTTTACTGATAGAGGACTATCCAAAGATTCCATACAAGAAGAACTTGAAGATGAATTTGAAGATGAACCTTTGGATTTTCTTTTAGAAATTAGTTAAGTTCTATGTTTTTGGGATTTGGGCTTTCTTTTATAAATTAGTTTATGTTTTTGTGTTTTTGGGCTTGTGCCTTCTTGTAGGGTTCTCAGGATTTCTTAAACTTATATGCCTATATATAGAGGTATAAAAAACTAATGTATGTTTTTGAAGGGTAGTTTTTAGGAAAATTAGTTTATGTTTTTAAACTTTGGGTTTCCTCTTAGAAATTAGTTATGTTCTATGTTTTTGGGCTTTGGGCTTTCTTTTATAAATTAGTTTATGTTTTTATGTTTTAGGCTTGGGCCTTCTTGTAGGGTTCTTAGGTTTTCTTAAACTTATATGCCTATATATAGAGGTACCAAAAAAAATGTAGACACTTTTAGTCATATATTGAATTTGATTTCATTAAAGAGAGGATTCTCTTTGTTCTTGGCTTAGGCCTCTGGTTCTTATCAAAGATTAACATCTTTGTGGCGAATCTTCACTTAACTTATCAATCTGCTAGATTGTGGCATCCTCCATCTCTGTCTTATTTCGCGTTCTTCTCTGATTTATTCATGTTGTGCCTATTAAGGATTCAAATTAAGAAACAATCATACTCTTTCCTGAATAGGATCGTATCATTTGGTATCTAGAGTAAGGTTCTGACTTGAATTTCCTATTCTATGTTATTTTTTTCCATCATATGAAAAAAAAACTAAATTTTTTGAATGTATGTGTGTTCTGTGCTTTGTTTTGAACTTTTGTTTACTTCATTATTCTTAGAATTTTGTAAGGAGTAAAACCCCTAAGGTTTTTTCCAATTTGGTTGAATTTTTAATTTGTCATATTTTTTTGGTTCTCCATTTAAATTGTCTATTTCTACATTTGATTCATGAAAATTATTTATTTTTGTGATTAGGGATTTGCAAGTGCACTTACATTGATTTACATGAGTATGGGGGTTTGAAGGATAAATTGTTTAGTTTGTTTGTGTGTTGAACTATATAAAAAAAATAAAAATAAAACTTGTGGATCAAAGTAAAAAAGAAACAACTATATATTGAAAAACAAAAGTAAGGATAAAAAAAAAGTGGAGTTCAACACAACTTTTTGTTGCAATTTTATTTGTGGTTTAATTATATTTTACTTGCAATAAGTATTTCTCTTAGAGTCTTTGTGTTGTCTCCTTTAACTCTTTTTGGTAGTCCTATTTTTTTTTATGGATGATCAAAGTCATACCTATAATTTGGTTGTTTGTTTGCGCAATATTCCTTTTCTTTTCTTTGAGCATTGTATCTTTTAATTTAAAATTGTTTGATGATTTGTGCAGGTGGGTATTTGAACCTAAAGGCAGACCTCCAAAATCTTTGATAATAAGAGATTGGCCTCTTACATGATCCATGATAGAGGACTATCCCAAGATTCCATACAAGAAGAACTTGAAGATGAACCTTTACAATTTAAAAGGCCTATGACAAGGGCGAGGAGCAAGATATTGAAAGATCAAAACTATTCAAGCTCCTGATGCTACAAGCAATATGAAATTCAAAGAATATGAAGATCATGGCTTGAAGCACATTTGAAGGGTAGTTTTTAGGAAAATTAGTTTATGTTTGTAAACTTTGGGTTTCCTCTTAGAAATTAGTTATGTTCTATGTTTTTGGGCTTTGGGCTTTCTTTTATAAATTAGTTTATGTTTTTATGTTTTGGGCTTGGGCCTTCTTGTAGGGTTCTTAGGTTTTCTTAAACTTATGTGCCTATATATAGAGGTACCAAAAAAAATGTAGACACTTTTAGTCATATATTGAATTTGATTTCATTAAAGAGAGGATTCTCTTTGTTCTTGGCTTAGACCTCCGATTCTTATCAAAGATTAACATCTTTGTGGGGAATCTTTACTTCACTTATCAATCTGGTAGATTGTGGCATCATTCATCTTTGTCTTATTCCGCGTGCTTCTCTGATTTATTCGTGTCATGCCTCTTGAGGATTCAAATTCATAAACGATCATACTCTTTCTTGTATAGGATCGTATCATCTGGTATCAAAGCAAGGTTCTAGTTTGAATTTCCTCTTCTATGTTATTTTTTTGTCATATGAAAAAAAAACTATAATTTTTCAATGTTTGCTTGTTCTGTGTTTTATTTTAAATTTTGTTTGTTTCATTGTAAGGAGTAAAATCCATAAGGTTGTTTCCAATTTGGTTGAATTTTTTTTATTTTGCATTTTTTTTTCTGTTCTCGGTTTAAATTGTGTATTTCTACATTTGATTTGTGGAAATTATTTGTTTTTGTGTTTGGGATTTGCAAGTGCAGTTACTTTAATTTACATGAGTATGAGGGTTTGAAGGATAAATTGTTTAGTTTTGTTTTTGTGTTGAATTGCAAAAAAAAAATACAACAAAACAAAAATTGTGGATCAAAGTCAAAAGGAAACAAATATATATTGAAAAAAAAGGATCCAAAAAAAAGGGAGTTCAACACAACTTTTTGTTGCAATTTTATTTGTGGTTTATTGATATCTAGTTGCAATCAGTCTTTCTCGTAGAGTCTTCGTGTTGTCTCCTTTAAATCTCTTTGGTAGCCCTATTATTTTCTACTTTTAATTTTCTTGTTTTGTGTTTTTAAAATTCCTTGAAGTTTTGTCTAGAGTTTTGTATTTTCTTTGATCTCCCGAGTCAAGATTTAGATCTCACAACATTTTTTCACATTGTTTGTTCACTCTTTGCTTAAGCTACTGGAGTTCTTTGCCAAGTCCTAAAGGAAATTTGAGTGATAAAAGGCAAGAGAGTACATTCAAGAAAAAAACCTATAAGTGTGATACACAAGTGAGAATTTGAGTGAAACACTTAAAAGAGTGGTGAGGTCCTAAATATATTTTATTATCCTAACATTTTCTTGTAGGCACTAACAATATTGAGTAATGCAACATGTTTCCATAAAGGCATCCTTATGGAACTAGTTTAATATGTGGTGTAAACTATCCTACTCCTAACCAGGATCATTTGGTTAGAGGACTTGAACGTACCAAGAGAGTAACACATAGAGATACACCTAGTTTTTATGAGGCCTTGGTAGAGGATGTCAATGCCTTGGAATCAAGAATTATAAAGCCAAATGGCAAGATTGCTAGTATTAAAAGGAAGCATAATCTTGATAGAAAATCATTGCCAAAGACAAGTGCACTAAGATGTTCCAAATGTGAAGCTTATGGGCATGAAACTCATCAATGTCCTAATGGGAATGTAAGTCTCATAACTAATGAAGACCTTAAGAACTACATTTCATACTTGAGAGAGGAGGAAAATAGGACAATGCAAAAATTAGATGTATTAAAAAGAAGGCAAGAGTATAAGCTAAAAAAAGCCCATGAAAAGGAAACACTTATAGAAAATGAAGCAAAAGAAAAGAGAGAAAAAGAAGAGAAAGAAAAGAGAGAAAGAGACGAGAAAGAAAAGAGAGAAAAAGAAGAGAAAGAAAAAAGCGAGAGAGAAGAGAAAGAAGAAGGAGAGAGAAAAGAGAAAGAATAGCGAGAAAAGGAAAAGAAAGATCAAAGTTGTTTGTTTGCGCAATATTCCTTTTCTTTTCTTTGAGCATTGTATCTTTTAATTTAAAATTGTTTGATGATTTGTGCAGGTGGGTATTTGAACCTAAAGGCAGACCTCCAAAATCTTTGATAATAAGAGATTGGCCTCTTACATGATCCATGATAGAGGACTATCCCAAGATTCCATACAAGAAGAACTTGAAGATGAACCTTTACAATTTAAAAGGCCTATGACAAGGGCGAGGAGCAAGATATTGAAAGATCAAAACTATTCAAGCTCCTGATGCTACAAGCAATATGAAATTCAAAGAATATGAAGATCATGGCTTGAAGCACATTTGAAGGGTAGTTTTTAGGAAAATTAGTTTATGTTTGTAAACTTTGGGTTTCCTCTTAGAAATTAGTTATGTTCTATGTTTTTGGGCTTTGGGCTTTCTTTTATAAATTAGTTTATGTTTTTATGTTTTGGGCTTGGGCCTTCTTGTAGGGTTCTTAGGTTTTCTTAAACTTATGTGCCTATATATAGAGGTACCAAAAAAAATGTAGACACTTTTAGTCATATATTGAATTTGATTTCATTAAAAAGAGGATTCTCTTTGTTCTTGGCTTAGACCTCCGATTCTTATCAAAGATTAACATCTTTGTGGGGAATCTTCACTTCACTTATCAATCTGGTAGATTGTGGCATCATTCATCTTTGTCTTATTCCGCGTGCTTCTCTGATTTATTCGTGTCGTGCCTCTTGAGGATTCAAATTCAGAAACGATCATAGTCTTTCCTGGATAGGATCGTATCAATCCAAATCCCATTTTAGTAGAATTTGTGTTTGTGCATATGACCTTCTAGAATTCGAGTCGAATTCTCTCCAAATAGGGGAGAATGATAAAGAATCTTCAAGTGAGACAAATTTGAGGACAAATTCGTTTTAAGAAAGAGGGTATGATAGAGGATTATCTCTTAAACTTCAAGTTGTACGAATTTGAGGACAAATTCTCTTCAAGAAGGAGGGAATGATAGAGGACTATCCCAATATTCCATACAAGAAGTACTTGAACATGAATTTGAAGATGAACGTTTGGATCTTCTTTTAGAAATTAGTTATGTTCTATGTTTTTGGGCTTTGGGCTTTCTTTTATAAATTAGTTTATGTTTTTATGTTTTTGGGCTTGGGCCTTCTTGTAGGGTTCTCAGGTTTTCTTAAACTTATATGCCTATATATAGGGGTATCAAAAATTATTCAGAAACGACCATACTCTTTCTTGGATAGGATCGTATCATTTACTTTAACACTTTAGTGTTTTCCTTATGTTTGATGAGCTTTATAGTGGAAAAGTTATTAAATGTGCTTCATGCATGCATTAAATTCATTTTTTTTCTTCAAACAATATCCTGATAGTTGGTTGGACTTACCAGGTCTTGGTCAGAGTGTCTTTACTTCAAATGATGTAAAATATGAATCCATATTGAGTAGATAGTCGTTTCCAATGTTGACAATGTAAACTATGGAGTTTGTGAAGCAAAACAACTTTACTCGAGTTTTTATAGATTTTTTATGTGACATTACCTTTAAAGTGGATCCTCTTGGTTAAACATAAAAAATGAACACTCCTTGCAACGTAGAAAAAACTTATAAATATCCATGGAATATGTTATTAGCTTAAAATTTATGTGCATATTGTCTAAGTCCATAAATGTTTATCATATGTAACAAGGTTGTAGGATGTTATTTCATCTTATAGACAAAAACATTTGCATTTTTCAAACGAAGCATTATCATTCTTTATGCATTCTTGTTTTCAATGCTTTATAAAAATCATAGTGTTGGACTTTTTCTTAACAATCTCTCTTATTTTTATGATGGTCAAAACAAAAGAGTTAAAGGCATAAAATTTTCTAAAAGGGTTCAACAAATCAAGTTTTCACAAAACAATTTTCATCAGAAAAACTCATATAGATATAACTATAACAAAATGAGTTTGATGGCTAGCTATGATGCACGAATACGATTCTTGTATCAGATACGACACATATCCGATACGTCGATACGTTTATTTTTAAAATAATAGGATACGATACGTGATATATGAATATCGAGAAGTGAGCAGTGATTCTTAAAATCATAATAAATATATGATCGTTATTGTGTGAATCCAAAATAAAACTACATGTACTAAAGTTGTCAACATAAAAATATAAATTATTGTTATCATAAAGTACAATTACAAGAAAATTCTTAAATAATAACCAATTTTAGTTACCAAAAATATGTTAGAGACTAATTTTCTAATTGAAGAACAATATAGAGACCAATATAGATACACTTAGTTTTGAATCTAATTTTCTAATCTAATTCTTAAATCATAATTTACATAATTCTGAATCTAATACAACTTTCTACCCATAGAGTGAACAGTGAACTTAGTTCCTCAAATATATACTATGGATAAATTTCTAAAAAATAGTCAGCAGCGCCCAAGTAGTTTTGGACCTTCTACAACTTTATTGTAACCACAATGGTGGCGCTATCAGTTGCATTTGTACCTACCTAGTTTTAGTACAGTCGTGACCACATATTAAAACGTTGAAGTCAGTGATATTTATGCCTAAGGTTCTTAAATGAGTAATTTTGTAGTCCAATTAGGACCTCTTCTGACCAACTTTACGACAAACATTTTAGAGAGGTAACCAACAATAAAGAAAATGAAATAAGTTTCTCTATAATTAAAATTATCTTATGCATAAAGTAATCTGTAATTTATTTTTCATATAATGTCTCTAAATTTTGATGTTTAATTAGCTATTGCATAAGTTAATTGAGAAACATATCTCTGTTTTCCTTTGGTATTTTTTTGTCTCCCTATAAGTATTTAGGGAAACGTTTGTCAAAACATATCCTTAGTTCTCTTATCACTAATAATATCAAAGACAAGTTTTGCATGATGAAATACACATTTACAAACAAAGTGCAAGAATGAACCACAATTAGAAGAACTCAAAATATTTCAGTAATTCCTTCGATCTTCCTTTTGAGCATTTAAATTCAGCAATGTGCATTGAAATTCACAAAAGTATTTTCCCAATTGATTTGACTGTATAAATTTCAAGAAAGAAACATAAGGTCACACCTTTTAGGTGCTAATTGTGAAAACTGGGAGGCTTAAGAGAACGAACCTACACGTATTGAATTGCTTTATGGCTCGTGAGCTGTTGGATTCTCTCGGTATAAGCGATAAAAACTCAGCCAATTTCCAAAGGAGGCAAATCACTGAGCTGAACCAGGTGAACTGGAGTTTTTATGACTACATCGTGGAACCCAAACCTGGTCTATAGGAAACTAGAAAGGGCATGTTGGAGTTCGGGGAGAGAGTGGGGTAGAGGTTCTAGATGACCCAAATTTTCCAATTCGAGTCTCGGGGCAGGACCTGGAAGATCTCGGGCGCATACTTGTGCTTGTGGCCGATGCAAAAGGGGCATTGTTGGTTCGGATTCGAGTCGGTGGGGGATTTGGACTTGAAGTCGGAGGGTCGTTTGGCTTGGGCAGGTGAGAATATGACCCAACGGTTCCACACAGCGTCTTTTCTGAGTTATGGGTTTGGGTTTTCCGAGGAAGAGGTCATGTCTCACTATGTTGTTGTTTCTTAGGAATCATAAGGTTCTCCTTTTCGTTTCTCACTCAACTTTTCCTTCCCTTCCGGCGTAGAATGCACGGTGGTGCCACCGTTGTGGTGGTTTGTGGCGTCGTCATAAACAAGGTCCCTAAGTTACTCAGCTATGCAAATTCTTTACCACTTTCCAAAGCTCATAACAAATTACAAATCCCTAAAGCAATGATCCTCAAACGCCTCATTAACCATGCTCTTCCCCGTATTCATCTTCTATCACCGTTAAAAAGATTTTCTAATATCATTTAAATACTTTAAATTACTTTTAAATTTATATTAAATATACTATTTACTCTATTTTATCTATAACAATATATAAAGAGGATTCTCTCTTTTGTGTTCATATTTCAAAATTCCAATTTTATCCTTTAAAATATAATTATTTATTAAATTTTAGAAAATTGACCGTTACTTTTACAAACTTTTTTATAAAATCGTCTATCTCTGCTCTTCTCTTTTTCTCTATTTTTCAACAGATAGTCTCATATTTTCTGATATATTTCACTTTATTTTTAATAAATATAATTTTATTTTATATATTAACTTAATAATATTACATTATCATCACCTTCTAACATAATATTACATATATTTAAAAAATGCGTACAGCGTCTGTATATATGCTAGTGCTAATAAAAAATATTGTTATTATAATTATAAAATTAAATAATTTTTTTATAATTTTATTGTAAATAATTTCTATTTATTTTATAGATAGTTTTATGATTAAAAAGGTGGTTAAGTTTAAAAGAGTTACCACATTATAAAAAATGATAAAATAATTATTTTAATTTAGAAAAACTTTTATTTAAAAGATAACTTTGAAAATAATGCGAATTCCAAAACGAGAAATCCTATTGAATAAATTCTATCTGTTTTTTAAAATAAATTGAATAATTTAACTTATTAAAACAGCTTAAAATTAAATTTTCAGATATGCTAATTCCGACCAGTTTTCTGATCCCAAATAATGAAATGAAAATGGAGAAGTTAAATTTCTCCAGACCGATTTCTTAGACAAAAAGGTTCGGTTGGATAAATAAATGAGCAAAAGGTTTATTTACATAATATTTTTTTGAAAAAGGGAAAATTTCTGAAAGCTGAAGGAATATTTAATCTCTTGAAAAACGTCGAAGTTAGGGATTAGATAAAATAAAATTTCTTGAAAAAATAACTATTGAAATTTAACCTTCTGAAATGATTCTTCACAGAGACCTAGTGGACCTAAATACTTTGGACCCCTAAATGAAGTCTAGATCCGTTGAAGGAGACTTATGAGGCTTTTCATTCCTGCACCCCCTTATTATTAGCTGCACCCTATCTAAAAAATATTACATATGTTTTAGAAAATTTGTTCCAAAAGTTTTATTTTTAAAAGCTTTTTTAAAATGCAATTCACGTTTTCTAGAAAGCATGTTCTGGACATCCTTTTCCAAATATCCTATTTTAGAAACCATGTTTCTAACATTCCAAAAAACTTGCTCCATAACATTTTCATAACTAATGATTTGAAAGTTGCTTTCCAATAAAGGGTAAAATGGTCATTTTAGATATTATAAAGGGTAAACAAAGAGACTCAAAATTTTGGAACTTGTTATTTCGGATTAATAAATTTTGCAATGATCACATACTGATTATGCTCTAGAAACATATCTAAGGCATAAATAAACCATTCATAAACGTAACATTATTAAACTTAGAATGATAAAATTACAACAATTGCCACAAAAAAAAAAGATTAAGAAAGAAACATATGAAATGGGTATAAATTTCTTGAATTTTCTCTTTCAATTTCAGAGACAGAGACATGAGCTAGAATTGTGTAACATGTTGCTGAGGCTGAAAAAATGAAGCCCTTTCTTGCCGTTTAAGCTTCCCAACCTCTAAGGACAGTGGCCCTTGCCACACGGTTAACTGCAAGAGTGAATGCCCCCATACGAAGGTCACAATCATGGGTTTTGCACATGTCCTTCACATCTTTGAACCCTTTGGTCATGTATGTCCTTAATTCATTGTTCACCTTCTCCTCATCCCACATGAATCCTTGTATGTTCTGTGCATTACACAATAATCATCATTTGCTCTTAGTTAATCTTATAATGCCTTCATCAACTCAATCAACATAATTGTAAGTGAATTTGGAACCACACATGTTACCAAGTTATTTGACAATGTTTTGTCATGAAAGAAAAAAATGCAGAGACAATTTAGAAACCCTAGACAAATATGATTAGAAAGTCTTCCGGTATCTGAATAGTCCTACATCGCTTAAAAGTTACGTACTAAGGATAATTTAAATACATCTTTTTCTTTCGATCTTTTCATACATCTTGTAAAAGAAAAATAGAATTTCAGACTACAGACAATATCTTGCTGATTAACTCTAATGTCAACAAAAAGTAATACTAACAACGGATTAGAATTAACAGTAAAGGATCAAAATAGTTACCTGCACCCACTCAAAGTAGCTAACTGTCACTCCTCCTGAATTTGCAAAAATATCTGGCAGGATCACAACCCCTCTCTTTTTCAAGATCTGCAAAATGTGTTAGTAGTTAAAAACTGCATAATTTCTCTTGTTTCTCTTACACTGGTTTGTTTTTTGTTTATATGAAATAGAAGAAAGAATACAATGAAAACTAACCTCATCAGCCTCAGGGTCAGTTGGGTGATTAGCTGCTTCAACAATAAATTTGGCTTTAATCTCGTTGGCGTTTTCCCTTCATCCATATAAAAACAGTTAGAGAAAAAGCTTAAAAGATTATATTCATTATAGATATCCTTAAGAAAACATATAGATGTTCAGGATGCTTGAGTATTGCAGGCAATAAATTTATGCAACAAGCAAGATTGTCAAGATCCTTTGTGAAGTAACACAGAAAAACTTCACTTTGGTCCTTTTATATTACATTCTTCACTGACATTTGGAAATAAAGTGAATGGTATTTTACAACACTTTTCAAAGCCAAAGTGAAAAAAATTGTGAAGTTAAAGATTAAATCATCACAATGACTAAAGTGGAAGATAATTACTAAAGAAAAAGTTTGTGGTGCATTTTTACTTTTGCTTCCAAGGTAAGATGTGATGAAATACAGTGAAATTAGTAAGCACACAAGAATTTTGTAGTTAAGTAAAAGCACCTATTGATGACTCCCCCAAGAGCTGCTGGGACAAGAACATCACAGTCTTCAACCAATATTGACTTGGGATCAATAGCATCACCACCATGGAATCCTTTCACTCCTCTGTTTTCTCTGGAATGCTTGAGTAGACTTGGTATGTCAAGACCATTACTGTTCTTTATGGCCCCAGTTACGTCACTCACAGCAACAACTATGCCACCTTTCTCACTGATCAATTGGGCAGCCCAGGACCCTACATTTCCAAAACCCTGAAGAGACACACAGCAGGGTTAATTGTATGATCTTATCTCATATTCATCGAAATTATTAGGAAAGAATTGATGAACTTTTCTTGGAGAATTTTCACACTTAAATAATACACGTCTATCAGTCATTGTTGTGGACATAACTATGCATGATGTTAGAGGCTCCACTCCACTTAAATAGGTTTCTTGTCTCAATATTTGAGGGGTTTATTTGATGTGATTCCTCAAAAAAAAAATTCTCTTCAATTCAATCCTCATTTTATTCGAGGAATCAATGCGATCCTTCCGTTAGATTAGTGTTGACACCATTTTAAGTTGACCACACTCTGGTCTTCTCCAACTCTTCACCCTCTCTGTTTCTATTCATCACACCTCCACGACTACCTCTAGAGAAAGTAGAAAGACGTGCAAGAAGTAGAAATGGAGAGAGTAAAATGTTGGAGAAGCCTAAAATCACTGACATGTCATGGTCATTTTCCAAATGGTGTCAAGACTAATTTAACAAAAGGGACCACATTGTCTCCTTTTGAATAAATAAAATGGTGACTGATCTGAGAACAAAACAAAATTAAGAAATCACATTGAATAACCTCTCAAATATTGGGATCAAAAACCTATTAACCCTAATATATAATGAATGCTGTTTTCATTTTGCATATAAAATCAAGGGGAACAAAAACAAGTAATACCTGTATGACAAACCGTTGTCCAGACACACTCTTTCCATGCTCCTTAAGCAAAGCCTCAGTCGCAAAGAGGACTCCCCTACCTGTGGCTGCATCTCTGCCTAGAGATCCACCGAGATCCTGTTTCCAAACAAAATGTTAGAGATGGGAATTGTTTTGGGAGATAAAATCCACACGTATTTCTAAGCACACTCTTTGTTACTGGTTAAAATTCTTGTTTGACTGAATAAATAGGGAGTGGAACCCTCCTTGCTTAATGGAATTCACATGAAACTCAACTAATAATATAACTATAAAGAAAGTGGTAGAATTTTTTTTTTCCTAGTCCTTAAGCACAGTTCAAAGGCCATTAAAATGATAAATATAAATGCTTAATCAACTTACAATAGGTTTCCCAGTAACTACTGCAGGAGAGTGGCCATGAAATTTGGAATACTCATCTAGTATCCATGCCATAGTCTGCATTAAGATCATACAGAAAGAGTGTGATTTGTTAGTGTTTTGTATTGAATAAATTTTTCAGCATATAGATGAGCACAATTCTCAAAGCATAATTGTTGTACTCACCTGTGGTCCTGTTCCCATATCAGGTGCAGGTACATCTGTCTGAACTCCAATCAGATCATGAATTTTCTGTGTGAAAACTCTGGTAAGTCTCTCTAACTCTGACACACTTAGTTCTGCAGGATCACATCCTATCCCTCCTTTGGCCCCACCATATGGTATATTTGCTACTGCTGTCTTCCATGTCATGAGTTGTGCCAAAGCATTCACTTCATCTGGTTCAACCTGCTCAAGCCAAAACATATAATTGAATGAGAAAACTCACAACCTATAAACAGATCATAAGAACACTTTTAGGCCAATTCAATTGCTGCTTTGGTTATTAATGGAATCATGCCTTTGTTCTGCTCAATTGTCATATTTTTACTCAATGTACAACTTAGATTCATATTTGGATTTCTAACATTGATAGAATTAAAAGACATGTGACTCTTCAGAAAAGGTCTAACATACAAGGTAAAAGACAAGTCAACACTGTTATTGATAAAAATCTATAGTTAGTTTGTGTTTTCAATATAGATTTGTTGCTCATTTGGAAGTCAGAATGTAATTCACCTCAGGATGGTATCTGATTCCTCCTTTCATGGGGCCTCTGGCATTATCATGTTGAATCCTGAATCCAACAAAAGTGGCCAAAGAGCCATCGTCTTTAGGGATGGTACACTCAACCTGCATCATTTTCATTCAACAAGATTTAGAACACTAGTTGTTGATCTCTGTCATGCGTATCTAGCAAAGACACAGTCAGCACAACACACAAGTCATCAAGGAAAAGGTGGTGATTTCCGTACAAAAGAGTTTTCACAAAGAATGAATCTTTAACCAAAAAACTTGACAGAGGAATGGGTAGGTCAATGGATGAAGTCAGTTTCATCACATTCAAACAGTAAGCAAACAAGAACCAACTACAGATTGAGGTATATATGATCATCATTTATGAATGCATGAAAGTTTTGGCTGCAACAAATCTTGAAAAAATGCAGAGAAAAGGGTGTAGTTTCTTCAAGAAAACTGCTTTGTACCCTTCAACACTGTACTGCGAAAAACAGAGACAAAAACATGGTAAGAACAAACGATTTGCAGGTTTTCTTGCCTTGATTTCTCTGAAAGGAATGAGCAAACTTTTCTCAAGCTTGGAATCCAATCCCAGGAGCCTAGAGGCTAACCTGAAGTTCCTGTTGGTGGCTGCAAGTGCATTCATTTTTCCCTTTACACAGTTCAAAAGAATGAAAAAAGCAAACACAAAATTTCAATGTTTTTGAGAGAGATAGAGAAGACGCGGAAAATAGACGGTGCAATACTGCAATTGTTATAAAGGGTATTTATAGGTATGATGGGAAGAAAAAAGGGAAAGAAAAGTTTAAACCTATTTGCCAGAAAAGTAGGAAATGTTCACAAGCAACATCCTAGTCAACGTCAACAAAACAATATTTTAGTAAAAGTTTGGTAATAATTCCAAGCACAACTTGGATAACTACATCAACGTGACACACCACGTGGATCAAAGTCAGCAAATACCCTAACAATGGTGGCCAAAATAATAACTATCATTCACCTTATCTTCATCAAATTTTTTACCATCAAATTTCTCAACCATGGTTTTTACCATTTAAGGTTATTTCTCCGCGTATAAACAATAACCATAAGTAAATAACTTCATGGAACAATTTTACGGAAATAATCTTGTTCTTTTCATAAATGGCCTATTTATAAAACCAACATTTGTATACTAAGAAAATAGTTAAATATGTTTTAATTTTTTTATTTTTACTTAAAATTAAAATTAATTTATTTTGAAATTTTAATATAATATAGTCTTTCAATTTTAGATATTTTAATTAAATTTTATTAAATTTAATTAATATTTTAAACGAATGTTAGTCACTTTAGTTATTACATTATTTAAATTGTTTATATTATTAAATATTTTGTCGTTTTGATATTAGTTAAAAATATATTTGAAATATTAAATAAATTTAATAAAATTTGATTAAGAAACTAAATTCACGTCGAATAAATTAGACCAAAAAAATTCAAAAATAAAATAATTTTAATTTTAACTTAAAAATTAAAAAATAATAAATATATTTAACGCAACAAACAAAGATCACTTTAATAAAACGTGATGAAAAGTCCATGAGCCATATATTATTATTTCTCGGGCTCTGCATAGATCATGATAAGGTAATAAGAAGATTAAATGACAAAAGCTCTTTGATTAAAATAGGTGGTTAGATATAATTTTTGTGTGAATGTGTTGTGTAAGAGAAGATTTTAGCTTATCGATAATTTGAAAATACTTATTCTTATGTTTTAATAATAATAATAATATTATTATTATTATTATTATCAAGAAATCACAATTTATTGAATATATGAATTTTAGGAGTATGATTCCCAAACACAAAAAGTCTTCCTTTCTTCTACTTAAATATCCTCTTAATTTAAATATATTTTCGATTCTTATAATATATTGCATATATTTATTTTCATAAAGTTACCTTTTGTTGTAAAATTGATTTATTTTTCTTTTTGTTAATTTTTATTTTATTTTAATTTTTTATAATATATCTGGTTTATAATTTAGCACGATAGTATGATGACTTTAGGTGTTTCCATGTTAATTTTACAATTTTAGAAAATAAAATACTTATAATACATTATTTTATTTATAAAATTTCAACTAGTAATAATTAATAAAGATTAGTAAGAGGGACATGGTTTGAGTATTATTTTTTTTTGAAAGATACATTTATCATGGTCAGTTTTTGGAAGTATGACTTGTTTATTTGGGTAAAATACTGTTTTATTACAACACGTGACTATTGTTTATGGAAAATAACGTTTTATTGTCCAATTATTTTCATCATCATGGATTGTGATTTTTGGCAAAATATATCTTCTACTTTTTCACTCCATCCACAATGGGAAAATAAAATCAGAACGATTATTTGCCTGATAATTTATATAAAATATTTTGGTATGAGAAAATAAGTCTAATTCGAGAGAACAATATAAATAACTTGTAAAATAGATTAAATTAAATTAAACGAATAGTTGGGGTTAATTTTGATATGAATGTTATCTAAATGGATTTAAATTGATCTAATTGACAGATTTATCGACGAATAGACGAATTATTTTAAAAGAATAATTATAAATTTGTTAAAAATAATAATAAAATTATTATAACATAATATATATAAGTTAAAATTTATAAATAAAATAATTACATATAAATTTAGAAATTGATTTTATGTATATGACTTAAATTTGTTAAAAAAAATGCATTTTTATTTCCTTTAAATGATATCAAAAGGATTAATACAATTTTCTCACTTTAGTCGGTACTCAAAATTTTTAATTTATAAATTCTGTTTTTGTAAGTTTTATTTTTTATTATGTTGATTTTTTTTAGAAGGTTTAATTAAGTTTTAAATATCTCATAAAGGTTTTTATTGAATTTCTGTTATTGTTTTTTATCTTTTAGGTACTCAAACTTTTTTCTTTTATTTTACTTTTTTTTCTTACAACATATGTGCTATCTTGTTTTATTATCTTATTTATTTGTCTTTAAGTGTTAATAATATGGGGTTATGTAGTTTCATTATCTTATTTAATTGTCTTTAAGTGTTAATAAATATGAGGTTATGTGGTTAATGTAAAAAATATTTTGAGATTATGTAGAAGCCACTAGTGGTTTTAAATTAAGGGTTAAATATGTTTTTGGTCCCTTAACTTTCAGTAAATTTTGGAATTAGTCCATTTCGAAACTTTAGACTAATTTAGTCCTTGATCGTTTGAAATATGTGGATTTAGTCCTTTTAATCAAATTTTGGTAGGTTTATTTGATGTTTCGTACACATTTCAGTATTGTATTTGAGTTGTTTATACTGTTTGACACATTTTTGCTTTAATGTTAAGTCAAATACTATTATGAAATGTACTTGAAATGTCAAATAAACTTAACAAAATTTGATTAAAAGGACTAAATCCATGCATTTCAAAAGATGAAGGACTAAATTAATCAAAAGTTTCGAAATTGACTAATTCCAAAATTCACTGAAAGTTAAAAGACCAAAAACATATTTAACCCTTAAATTAATTGTTATACCTTAAATACAAAATTTTATATTTCTTAACACATTAAAAGATGATGAAAGAATATAACACTCATATAAACTAATTAATGAAAAAAATTAAAAAATACAGACTAAATTAAAAAGTTTAAAAATTTTAAGTACTCCTTAAACCTTAAACCAAGAAAATTTGATAGGAACTTAGTTAACAATATTCGAATTTACAAGTCATTTAAACATTGATTAAGCCTTTTATAAATATATACTATTTATAACATATTTCTATTCAAATTATTTTTATATTTTACTTTTATATATTTTTTAAATAGAATATAAAATTTGTAATAAAAGGTGTTAATTTATAAAAGCAAAAAACAAATTAAAATATAATGGAAAAAAAAAACAGAAAATAAACTAATAAAAGAATGAGAAGAGATGTTTCATGTAGATTTAAAAAATAGTAATTATTTATATTTTAATTTCAATTAAATTATACATGTTTAATATATTTGATTTTATATAATTAAACTCTTTATTAAAAGATCTTAAGTACAATATATAATAGGTAATATATTTAATGATAAAGTGAAATAGATAAACAAAAAGGTATATTATATAAATTATTGTTAAATATTTAATATAAAGGATACCGTAGATTTAATATTATTGACAATGGAAGAATTACAAAGACTTAAATTCTAAGACAAAGATAAAGAAAGTATATATCATTTAAAGAAATTAATAATTATCGATAAGGATGACAAAAATATATGTAAGTATTAGATAAAATTTATGATTGATAATTAATATCTGCATATAATAAATATTCATGAATATTAAATATTTTAATAATTATTTATAAATGGATTGAATGTATATATAATATTTCTCACTCGTGTCCATTAGTCAAAAAATTAAAATTTAATTTATATTTTTTAAAATTAAATTTTATATCTTAATATATTTTAATGAAAATCTTATAGGATTTAGATTTTAAAATAACCTAGGAACCTATAAATTGGATTTTAATGGTCAAACGTAGGATTATCAATATGTTTATTTATTGAATTCTTTTGTTAAGAAATTTTAAAAGTTAAAAATAAGACAGAAAAACGAAATTGATATTTTATAACTTAAAATTAATTTGTAAATAAATTAAAAATAAAAATTTAGAGAAATTATCGATTTTATTTTTCATAAAAGAAAACCATTCTAATTATTTTTTATATTTTTATATTTTCTTACATAAATACTTACTAAACCGGAGAGTATAATAAATAAACTCGTTCATAAGAATATTATTTTTATTTTTACAAAAAATCCTTCATCAATTGAGTATAAATATAAATAGGAATAATATTTTATTCTTATAATTGGATATGAGAATCCAAATGAATATATAAATATTCATCTTATTTTTTATCTCACATCCACCATAATATATATATATATATATATATATATATATATATAATTATTTTCTCTTCTTCTATTACATTTAATTTAAATATTATTAATTATTAAAATAATTTCGAATATTATTGATATGTAATTATTTAACGAATGCGATAGTTAATATTTCATGATGAAAGTCAGATTGCGATAATTTATAATATTTTGAATTAACAGTCTTTAATATAGTTGATATTTGTGTTAAAAGTATTTATTTTCTTGTCCTCCTCCTATGTTTATTCATTTTCTTCGTAATTTAGTCATTTTAAATTATAATTTTTAAAAAGTTATTTAAAATGTACTGTTGAATTTAGAATAATATCTAAAACTGTAAACCTATATATATATATATATATATATATATATATATATATATATATATATATATATATATATATATAATTCTCTTAGCTTTTAGATTTATAACTTTTGTTCGGAGAATACACTTTTTTTCTATTTTTTTAATTGTTTGACTTTTTTATATAAATGAGATCCACTTACATCTTTAAACTACTTTATTCTTATCATAAAGTTATGTTCAAATAATATATTATCAATTACATTGAATTAATTAGTTTCTATACATCCTATTTGAATATTTTCCTCCTTTTTAATATTTTTATTTCTTTTATATGAAAACATTTGACTCTCAATTTTAAGTGTTCAATCGCATAATATAAAAAACTTATCTTTCTCATTTTCTTTGATCCTTAATTTTTATTTCATTTGAAGAATTTTGGTTTTACTAAAACAATTTTCATTATCTCTCTACATTTCGATTAGTTTGGTATGTGAAGAGTTTTTCTAAAATTGAATATTTGATAATGTCGTCTAGTTTGGTTCATGATCTACCAAATTGTCGACAGTTACAACAAGATGCCAATGTAACTTCTGGTGGAGAAAAAATTGTTGGTGCAAAAATACAACAACTTTATCGTCCTAAGGTGGTTAGTGTCAGGGTGAGAATAAAGACTCTCTAGGTTTTGTTTTAAAGATTGTGTATGTTTTTGTGTAGCCTGTTGTGGAGTCTATTTTGGAGCCTACTACGCAGTATGTTTTGGAGCCCGTGGTGGAGTCTATGGTTGAGACTTTAGTGGAGCCTATGGTTGAATCTGTGGTGGATCTTGTAGTGGATCCTATGGGGTAGCATGTGTGCTGGATATTGTTATGCATGGATATTCCATAGTTAAGAATATAGATGTTTTTAATGGTGGTGGTGTGTCCAGTGCATTATGATTCCTTGGCTAATATGCCAATGGAACATTTTCTCCAAAGTTGTTAATCTCTCTTAAAGAATGTATATTTATTCTTGTGATGTTTATATAGTGAGCGCCATAATTAAGGAGTTACAAGTTACACATATTCTCTTTGACTTAGTTTTGAAAGGAGATCATTCATGAATGTTATCTAAATTGATTGTGTGAACTTGCTTCTAAGTTGTTCGACCTTTGTCAAGTAGATGTCTTCCTAAGCCAAGTTATCTCTTGCTTGAGGACAAGCAAGGTTTTAAGTGTAGGGGAGTTTGATAACATTGTTTTCTACTTTTTATTGGTGTTTAGTTTTGTAAATAAAATCAACTTCTCCATAGCTTTTACTTGTTTAGTCCTCAAATTTTGCAATGTTTTGTATTTTAGTTGTTTTATGCTTTTTTTTAATCTCTAATCTCTATTATGAGTGTGTGAAATAAGTCAATAGGAAACAATTCTGGAGGAGGAAAATAAACTGGAACTTAAGGAAGCATGATTGGACAAGAAAGATTGATTTTTAGATAAATACCTACATCGGGGGGCACTATAATCGCACTCAACACTGCAAACATGGAGAAAGGACTCACCTATAGGTATATATTGCCTTAGGCTACACTAGAAGGCCAAAAACCCACCATTGGGTGCTAGGCTGACTCGTTGGGCTTGTTGGTGGCTCGTTGGAAAAAAATGACAGCATAAAACAATAATATTTGAGCTACTGGGTGAAAATATGACTCGTCCAGCGAGTTACGAGTCAAAGAGCGTCAATTTTAGGACTCGTTGGGCGAGAATATCGACTTTGATATGCGAATATGGTTATTTAATCATGTTTCTATGAGATTTTTAGGATATTCCTCATTTTGCACAAATATAAACATCTTAGGTGCTTGGGGGCTGCTAGGGGTGTTGGGAAACTTTCCATTCTCCTTCTTGGATCTCATTCTTCATCAATGGAGGTTTTACTCGTGTTGGGTTGGAGAGGATGATGGGCTACAAAATTGGAGGCAGAGATGCAAATGAGAGGCACAATTGGAGCATGAAGCAGTTATCAAGAACCTTGGGAGAGGGATTGCTTCTACTTTATAGTTCCAATTTCTTCTCTATTCTTTAATTTTGTAAAACCCTAGGTTCTCCACCATGGAGAGCAATTTCTATTTGTTGAGATTAGATGTAAAACAATGATTCTTATGTAAAATTATATTGTTAAAATATATATACTTTTCCTATTCAAGTTAGTGTTTGATTTCCATGCTTCATGCTTGATGTGGATTGTTCTCATGCTTGATTTATGATTCTTCAAGTGTTGTGAAATACCTTTAGAATCTATAGTTAAAATTAAATACCTAATGGATGCTTGTATATAGGAATAGAACTTGGTTCATTAGTAATCTTAGACTCTTGAAACTAATGTATGATTTCACTTGTTGAGGATTTAAAGGATTGAAATTTGATAAGTGATCATAGGCTCAAAGACTCTGGGAATAAGATTTGAGTATTTTTTGTGAATTGATTTTAACATGAATATGGAATTGAGATAATTTAGAATGCATGAGAATGAAGTGGTTCAAGTCTAATCTTGACAAATTGTAAAGACACTATGTTAAATTTTTATTGCACACCAATTGTTTGATAAAAATACAAAAATAATTTCCATTGTGTTTATGTGAACTTTATCATCTAATTGGGTTATTGAATGTGAGAGTTGTCATGTGTTGCACAAGTCCTCATGGATAGAATGATATTTATTACTTGTTATATGCGACCGATACACTTGTCGTAACAATGTTCCCATTGTTGATAGTTTATAATGTTTACAACATTTAAATTCAGTTCATTATAATTTTGAGGCAGATCCTAATTTTTTGGCATCTATGGATGCTCGTTTTATAGAGAAATGAAAAATGTCTATAAATAGGTTAATATGCTTGATGAGAGGGAAAATTCTAATTTTGAGAAGGATGATGAGCGGGTTCAAATTATAAGGAAGCCTGGTTGGAGTATAATGAGATATCCCTTAATAATTGATGATACTCCCTAATATTCTCCATAAATATTCTCTGTTATTATAATTGTGTTCTGTTATTATAATTGATTTTGTTACCACAATTATAATATCTATTATAATTGTGACATTTTATATAGATTATATTTAGAAATGGTTTAAATGTAATTAACATAGATTGAGGTAGCTAGTTATGTAATCTTTGTATATATAAAGAGGAAAGAAGTACATTGCCAATTCTTCTTTATGGTACTAGATCTTTCTCTGATATTACTAAAATGACAAACATAGCGAAAGTGAGAAAGACAATCTCACCTTATGATATAATTGTTGCAGACAACCGAGGAAGCCTCTTGACACATGTTCAACTGAATGTGGAGAATTATGATGAATGAGCTCAATCTCTGAGAAATGCGTTAAGAACAAGGAAGAAGTTTGAGTTCGTAGATGGAACAATCGGAAAACCTGCAGAAAAATCTTCAGATATTAAAGATTGGTGAACTAATAACTCTTTGTTGGTGTCATGGATAATGAATAACATTGAACCCAAACTGTGTCCAACGATGTTGAACATGGAAGTAGCGAATGACCTGTGGATAAATGTCAAGGAATGCTTCTCGGTATCTGATGGGCCAAATATACAACAACTTAAAGCAGATTTGATTGAATGCAAACAGAAAGGAATGACCATTGTTTCATATTATGGCAAGTTGGAGAAAGCTATAGGGAGCAAGTGGATTTACTGAATCAAGTATAAATCTAATGGTTCGGTTGAGCAGTTTAAAGCCCGTCTAGTGATACTAGGAATTAACCAAGTTGAAGGACTTGACTATACTAAAACCCTAGCTCTTGTTGCAAGGATGGTAATTATGCCCACCTTTCTAGTTATTGCACCTGTTAGAAATTGAGAGCTTCATCAAATGGATGTTCACAATGTTTTTTTGCATGGGTACTTGGAAGAAGAGGTATATATGAAACTTCCTTTAGGATTTTGATATGGAACTTTAGGCAAAGTTTTTAAACTTCTCAAGTCATTGTATGGCTTCTTGATGTTGGTTAGCAAAATTTGCTGGTGCTTTTAAACACTATGGATTTACACAATCTACTTTTGATCATTCATTATTTACACTACAACAGAAAAATGTGCAACTCCATGTGGATGATCTCGTAATTTATGGAAATGACGATGTTGTTATCAAAGCCTTCAAAACATACTTGTGTGTATGTTTTCATATGAAAGACCTTGGACCGTTGAAATATATTTTAGGCATTAAGGTGGCTCGTAACTCTAGTAGAATTTTCTTGTGTCAATGTAAATATGCGTTGGATATTATATCTGAAGCAATATTGTTAGGAGCTAAGTCGATTGACTTTGCCATGGATCCTTAACATTGCCTATCTTTAGCTGAAGGTGCTCTTGTTCCAATCAAGAACAATATTGAAGGTTGAGAGGAAGATTAATTTACCTGTCTATTAATAAGCATGTACTCTTATTATGTGCATACACTTGCATAGTTCATGCAACATCCTCGATAAGAACATTGGGAGGTTGCCCTATGTGTTGTGCATTTTTTGAAGGCTAATCTTGGACAAAGAATTTTGTTAAGTGTTGACTATGATTTACAACTCTATGCTTGGTGTGAATCAGATTGGGCTGATTGTCCTTTGACCATAAAATCTCTTACTGGTTGGTTGATTCTTGGTAATTCACCCATCTCATGGAAAACTAAAAAACAACACACCATGTCTCATTCTTTCGTAGAAGTAGAATATCGTTCTATGGCTACTACCATTTGTAAGTTAAAATGACTGAAGGAACGCTTGTCATGTTTGGTATCAATCATCATAGCCCTATAAAACTCTATTGTGATAATCAATCTACTCTTTACATTGTTGCTAATCATGTTTTCCATGACCACATAACTTTGTCTGTGATGAACTTTTGCGAGGAACTATTGCTACCAGTCATGTGCCTTCTCATGCTCAACTAGCAGATATCTTCACTAAGGTTGTTCCTGCAGAAGAACAAATAAGATGAGTTAAGTACAGGTGTCACCTTACCATGTAGTCTGCTATCTCCTCAGTTGGTCTCTCTCCAGTTGATATATGCCAGCTTGAACCCAAGAGGGTTTACCTGCAGAAGAGTCTCCAAAGCTCTCAGAAAGTCAAATCAGTGATTAATGAATGCGTACCTTTAATTTGTGGGGTCCATGCGTATTTATAGAGCATTAATGATGTCTGATTATCCAATGGGCCGGGCCTTGGCTTGGGCCCTAGCCTGGGCTATGAGTGGGCCTGGCCCCTAACCCAGGCTCTTAAGGCCCATCGAACGCGGGGGCTTCCATTTTACTAAGTCTTTGAGAGCGGTCTGATCCGTTTACTTCTTGGCTTGTCAGATGTCGTCCTTGGCCGCGTACTATCCGTGTTGGCCACTTTGTTGTTACTTTAGCCTTTGTTCAGTTAAGTTCGAGACCATGGCGGCCCAGGTCGTGCACTTGGGTTGTCTCTGGCATGTTCGTGAGGGTTATCATTTATATGGTTAAATTGACCAGGTCCGGTATAAGTTAGACTGACTCGGCCTAGGTTGAATACTTGGCTGCCTTGATGCATTGTTTACTTATTTGATTGAGTTTGGTTAGGTGTGGTACACCAGTCCCCCAGCCTTGTCCGATATGAGTTGTCGGTCAAGGGTGATATGTGTTGGTATGCTAGCGGAACTGGCTAGGTGTGATACACCGGCTTTAGGGAAGACTCAATTTGAATGTGTTCTTTCCAAGTTGGCATTTGTAATCCATATACCCCAACTTGAGGGGTAATGGAATATCCCTTGATAATTGTTGATACTCCCTAATATTCTCCATAAATATTATCTGTTATTATAATTGATTTTGTTACCACAATTATAAAATCTGTTATAATTGTGACAATTTGTACATATTATATTTAGGAATGGTTTAAATGTGACTAACAAGATTGAGGTAGCTAGTTATGTAATCTTTGTGTATATATATTGTGGCTGGAACATTGACAACGGGGTAGGGTGGGGACATGTTTCACAATCCCATAAAAAAATTCATCCCCATCCCCATATCCAAATCCAATGGGTATCAAACTTTTATTTCATCCTCATCCCCACTGGGTAACACGTATATACTCGTACCCATACCCGCTTTCTTACTGTTTCAATATTAATTAATTAATTTTCAAAAAATAATATAAAATTACGGTAAAAGAAACATAATATTATCAAATATTCAATATTAAGTGAATGGTTGTTTCTTCGATATCAAATATTTAGAAATAAATTATAATTGTATATATTTCAAATTAGAATAGCAAATAAGATTTCATGAGAATCAAAACATTTATTAAATTTGCAAATATTAATGAAACCTAATTGATAAAATTTAAAAATATTTTTAAAAAAATATAAAAGGAAAACAAATATTCAAATTAAAATATATTTTAAATGTCTGTTTACTTCAATATTTTAAGTTATAATGAATCTCTTCTTTATACACTAATAAAAATTGTCATACATTACTTAATCAAAATCATGCAAAGAATAAAGATTAAACTAATAATAATAATAAAAATTTAATATAGATCTTATATCTTTTGAATTTTAATATATGTTAGACGGTGATGAAAAAATCATAGTAATTATATTAAATTTTTATATTATAGTAAATAAAAATTATTTATAGAATTATAGTGACAAAATTACAGTTTGGTAATAAGTTAGAAAATAAAAAAATAGTTATATAAAATATATCAAAATAGTATTCTACATGATAAAAGTAAACAACAAATAAAAATATTAAAAAAATTTCAAATATGTGTCTTAAAAACAATTTGAGAGATTATTAAATGAAACAACATAAAGGAAAATAAATATATAATTATAGTATGATAAGATGAAAAATACCTTAGAGATTTAAGAAAATTTTTCAAATATCAACATAGTCAATGGTTGAAAAATAATGAAAATTGTTTTAGCAAACCAAAAAGTTCTTTAAATGAAACAAAAATTAATAATAATAAAGTAAAGAAGATAAACTTTTTGTGTTACCTACTAAATGAAAAGTTTATGTTATTAAACACTTGAATTGAGAGTGTTAAACATTTTCATGTGAAAAGAAAATATACAATAAAAAGAATATTAAAAAAGAAATGAATAAAAATATTCAAATGTGAAGCATAAAAAATATTTAATTAACATACATCAATTGAACATAATTGGATAAAGATTATGATAAGATGAAAAATATATTGGAGATGTGAATGAATTTCATGAAAAACAAATAATTAGAAGAATTAAAATATAAAAAATGTGCAGTAATATATATATATATATATATATATATATATATATATATATATATATATATATATATATATATATATATA